>Ga0306920_100000039_pt1 | contig 177016 bp, 127 predicted proteins | sample flu12Cox44000170_FD_204666 | JGI IMG/M metagenome (GOLD analysis project Ga0306920, IMG submission 204666) | Lab enrichment of tropical soil microbial communities from Luquillo Experimental Forest, Puerto Rico - flux4day.12C.oxic.44.000.170 (v2)... | ecosystem: Environmental > Terrestrial >...
CTGGGTCCCCTCGGCGCCATCTGATGAACCGTCGCGTTCTTGGTGGGGGACCCAGCACGACGCATAAAACGCTATACGTTAGGCTCTTTCACACCTTCGCAACAACTCCCCGTCTTTTCATCCTGATGTATCCACTCCGGTGAGTGGTATGGCGGAAAGATTCGATTAAATTTGCAACAGGCTATAGTTGCCGCTTCCTGTGGGGTCGTGTTCGTCGCCAGCGGGGCAGGCGCTTCCAGGATTGCCGCCAAAGTATAGGCCCTGGCATTTGCGGCACCACCGCCAGTGCGACTGGTCCGGGGGAGGCGGTATGTTCTGTAACAGGGTGTAGTTGCCGCTGCCGGTCTGGTCATGGGTACCACCGGTGGGACAGACACTTCCCGGATTGCCGCCAAAGTACATACCCTGGCACTTATGGCACCAACGCCAGTTGCTTTGACCGGGCGGGCCGGGAATGTTGTCCACCACACGATAGTCTCCACTGCCGGTAGAATCGTGGGCGCCACCGGCGGGGCAATGACTTCCAGGATTGCCACCAAAAAAGAAGCCCTGACACTTCCGACACCACCGCCAGTTCGGCTGGCCGTGCGCCGCAGGGGCGTTGTTCCACAGGCTATAGTTGCCGCTCCCGATCGAGATGTGCGGTCCACCGGACGGACAAATGCTTCCTGGATTCCCGCCAAAAAACAGGCCCTGACACTTCCGACACCACCGCCAGTGACTCTGTAGAGGACTCGGCGGCACATTCTGTACGAGGCTATAGTTTCCGCTGCCCGCAGTGTCGTGGTTTCCTCCGGCCGGGCAGAGGCTGCCTGGATTGCCACCAAAGAACAGACCTTGGCACTTGTGGCACCAGCGCCAGTTGTTCTGACCCAAAGCTCGCGGCGTATTCTGCACGAGGCTATAGTTTCCACTTCCAGCGGAGTCGTGTGAGCCGCCGGTGGGGCAGACACTGCCTGGATTGCCGCCAAAGAACAGACCTTGGCATTTTCGGCACCAGCGCCAGTTACTCTGTTCGTTGGCGTGGAAATCGTACAATGGTGGAGCGACCACGGAAGGATCCTTGGGAGTCTTCACGACCTGCTGGTTATCGGGCGGTGCCCAGGGTCGCATTCCAGTTCCGCCGGACCAGGGTTCGAGATTGGAATTGATCGACGGTGCGCTCCCATCCGCACCGTACACCTGATTGGGATCCAACCGCCAGGGCCAAGCTGGGGCCAGCTGCCACATCGCCCACAGGCGATCCACGTCTGAATGGAGGAGAAAGACGAACGGATCGTGGAAGGAGTAATGCGGCTGGCCTATGGTGCCTCGAATATAGCCGCTGTGCGCATAACCGTGGGCGCCTTTCAGAGCTTGGTCCATCGCGGGATACTGGTTTGCGTTCGGAGAACCGTTTCCGGCGGTACTGATGGACGTATCCGAAGCGATCACCGGGGGCCCAGGAATCACATCACGCCAGATGAAATTATGTCCGTTGCCGGTCTCCACTCCTTCGCTGGACTCGAAGTTCTGCAAGGGGAAACCTGCGTTCCCGCTCGGGCTGCCCATGAACTCGTTGGTGAGCAAAGCAGCTCCGCCACCGGCACCAGTTCGAGGGTCTGTGGTCCAGTCCCAGTAATGTAGCGATAGGGCGGGGTCTACCTCGCGCAACAGCCCCTCTAGGCGGTTGCAGAGTTCGCGGTGCCATGGCAGAAACGCTGGACCGACATGAACGTCCTGCCCAGCGGCATGAGCATTCTTGTGGACATCTTCCTGTTTGTCCCAGTATGAGACACCATCCGGATAGAACTTGATCGTATCCAAGGCGAGAAAGGCGTAAATGAGCCGATATCGTTCCTCCGCGGAAATCTTGGCGACGTTGCGGCGAATCCCATCTCCAATGGCCATGACGATCACCTCCTCGATGATTGATACGAACTGAGCCTAACTAACTGCGCCTCAGAACGCCTGGCATGTGCTGCTGGAAGGTATGGAGCGACACGGAACACTTCCAAGGTCTCCCAATTGCTTCAAGACGTTCGGCCTTTCCTGTAGCAGCTGACGTGCGCGTTCTCCTTCAACAAGCAGCTGCCTTTTTAGCTGCCCGCGTCGCGAAGCACCTATTATCTAATGGTTTGAGAAATCATTTTCGTAACAAGAAAAAAAGAAGAATTTGAAAAAAAATCGGTTTTGTACCGAAGCCATCTCGCGATTGATGTATCTCCCTATTAATACCATGGCCCTTGGCGATGCTGCTAAGGCAGAGATTGCGGCTGGATTCATCATCCGCCGATCGCTGGGGCGAATGGGATTCCAGGGCGAGGGAATGGCAGAGGACTTCGGGAGATCCACCCGGATAAAGCACCGATGGCACAATCCGGCGCAAGTCCTCGCTAACCGGGGTCAATAGACTTACCAGTGTGTCGCAGTTTCGCGTCTCTTTCGGGGAGGCAATCGATATTGAGCGAAATTTCGCGACAATGGAGTTAACCTGTTTGGAGACTACGCCATTCGCCGAGTGGAAATACAAAATCCACCGTTGCGAAGAGTTCGTTTCAAGGTGGGTACGAGATTTTACTCTTGCTGGTGAAGGCGCGCCCTGCTGTCAGTTTATCAACCATGCGTCTTGAGGGAGCTTCGTCATGGCCGCCGACAACTTGCAGAGTCCACAGTCGGCCGTGTCCGCTACCGATCCCGTTTGCGGCATGACCGTGGTGCCTGCCCGCGCTGCCGGCGCCACGATTCACGAGGGTCAGACATACTACTTTTGCAGCGCTCGGTGCCTCCGCCAGTTCCAGGCCGATCCACGGAGGTACGTGGGCAGCCGGGACATTGTGCCGCCTCTTGCGCCTGCCTCAAGCGGCACGGTCTACACCTGCCCCATGCACCCGGAGATCGTGCGAGACCAGCCGGGCAGCTGCCCCATCTGTGGCATGGCCCTGGAGCCGCGCACCATCACTGTCGAGGAAGCCCCAAGTCCCGAGTTGGTGGACATGCGCCGTCGCTTCTGGATCGGCGCAGTTCTGGCTCTCCCAGTGTTCCTCGTGGCTATGAGCGACATGGTGCCGGGTAGGCCCCTTCACTTCGTCGATATGCAGCTCCTGAGTTGGATGCAGCTTGCCCTGGCCACGCCGGTCGTACTCTGGAGCGGCTGGCCGTTCTTTAAGCGTGCTTGGGCCTCGGTCATCAACCGCAGCCCGAACATGTTCACGCTGATCGCACTCGGTGTCGGAGCCGCCTATTTGTACAGTCTTGTCGCCACTGTTGCGCCTTGGGTTTTCCCCGCAGAGCTTCAATCGCACGGCGGTGCAGTGGAGTCCTACTATGAAACGGCGGCGATGATCACAGTCCTGGTGCTCCTGGGCCAAGTGCTTGAACTGCGGGCCCGAGGCCAGACAACGGGCGCCATCCGCAGGCTTCTGGGCCTGGCACCTCGAACGGCGAGGATCGTCCGCCAGGACGGACTTGAGGAGGACGTGCTGTTAGACCGCATCAACGTCGGCGACCGGCTTCGGGTTCGGCCCGGTGAGAAAGTGCCGGTAGACGGCACAGTCCTCGATGGGCACAGCTCAATCGATGAGTCGATGATCTCCGGCGAACCGATCCCGGTTGAGAAAGAGCCGGGGGCCAAAGTCATTGGCGCGACGGTCAACGGCACCGGTAGCTTGCTGATACGAGCCGACCGGGTGGGGGCGGGCACACTCCTGGCCCAGATCGTCCGAATGGTAAGCGAAGCCCAGCGCAGCCGCGCGCCCATCGAGCGCCTGGTCAACCAGGTGTCGGGCTACTTTGTTCCTGCCGTGCTGGCGGTCAGTGTCCTGACCTTCGTTGTCTGGGGAATTTGGGGCAATCCGCCTCAGCTGGCCCACGCCCTGGTGCATGCCGTGGCCGTCCTCATCATCGCTTGTCCATGCGCCTTGGGCCTGGCGACGCCGCTTGGCGTGATGGTGGGCGTCGGCCGGGGCGCGGAGACCGGAATCCTGATCAAAAACGCAGAAGCCCTGGAGATCCTGGAAAAGGCAGACACGCTTGTCGTGGATAAGACGGGTACTCTCACGGAGGGCAAACCCCGTCTGATCAGCGCGGAGCCCTTGCCAGGATTCGCCGAGAACGAGCTCCTTCGTCTTGCGGCAAGTGTAGAACGCGGCAGCGAGCATCCATTGGCAGCCGCCATCGTCAAGGGTGCCGAAGCGAAGGCGCTTGCCTTGGCCGAGGCCCAGAATTTCCAGTCTATCACGGGCAAGGGCGTGGTCGGCAAGGTGGACGGCCGCAATGTGGCAATGGGCAACGCCGGCCTGATGGCCGACCAGCACGTTACGGTCGATCCGCTACAGTCGCGGATGGACGAATTCCGGCGCGAGGGCCAGTCGGTCATGCTCGTCGCAGTGAATGGCCGACTGGCCGGACTGGTCAGCGTGGCTGACCCCATCCGTGCTTCCTCTCCGGAAGCTATCCGGCTGCTCCACGAAGACCGCATGCGGGTTATCATGCTGACCGGCGACAGCCGGACGACGGCCGAGGCCGTGGCGCGGAAGCTGGGGATGGACGAGGTGATCGCCGAGGTGTTACCCCAGCAGAAGCATGAGGTCGTGAAGCGCCTCCAGAGCGAGGGACGCGTCGTCGCGATGGCCGGCGACGGCATCAACGACGCCCCGGCACTTGCCCAGGCGCAGATCGGCATTGCGATGGGCACCGGAACCGACGTGGCGATAGAGAGCGCCGGGGTAACACTGGTACGGGGCGACCTCCGCGGCATCGCCCGCGCGCGCCGCCTGAGCCGAGCGACAATGCGGAACATCCGCCAGAACCTCTTTCTGGCCTTCGTCTACAACACCCTCAGCGTTCCGGTGGCCGCGGGAGCGCTATATCCTTTCTTCGGCCTGCTGGTCAGCCCGATCTGGGCCAGCGCCGCCATGACACTGAGTTCCCTTTCGGTTGTCGGCAACTCGTTGCGGTTGCGCAAGGTCCAGTTGTAGCCCGACGCAGAGGGGGAAGCCGTGCGCACTCCGCTGACCTCGGAGCCGAAGTGGCGCTTCTTCGCGGCGCTGAGCATCGTAGCATTCTCCCTAAACTGGCTTTGGCACTTCGGAAGCCGGTTCCAGAATGTAAGCCTTGATCAATGTGCGGATTCGCACATGCTCAAGAGCTCGGATCAGTTCACTAGCATTTCTGGTCACAAATCCTCATCATAAAAATCGCTAACAGCAGCCCTAAAAGACATTGGCATAGGGTTTGCAAACCGAAGAAATAAGCGGTACGCAAGGCATGCAAAGACCAAGGAGTCTAAAGACCGCCGTTCGACGACAGTGAGAAAGTGGGCGCGATGTCCGTTCTACGTTATGACATAACGACCAACGACTGGGTGATCTTCGCGCCGGAGCGAGTCCAGCGACCCCACGACGACTCTGGCGAGACCAAAGCCGGCGTGGGCCCCGAAGCCTCAGCCGGAACTTGTCCGTTCTGTCCCGGCAACGAACATCTTGCCGGCCCGGAAATCTTTGCCCTGCACAGTGTTACGACACCAAACACGCCGGGTTGGTCCATTCGAGTCATCCCCAACAAGTTCCCTGCTTTGCGAATTGAGGAGAATCCGCATCGAATCGAGGAGAGGCCGTTTTTACGTGCCATGGGCGGCTGCGGTGCACATGAGGTCATCATCGAATCACCAGACCATAATCTGGTCCTCGAACGAAAGCCGGTCGAGCAGATCGAATGGCTTCTTCGGACGTTGCAGCTCCGCTTACAGGATTTGTTGCGCGACCGTCGCTTCGAGTCGATCATTCTGTTCAAGAACCACGGTGAGCGGGCCGGCACGTCGCTACGGCACCCACACTGGCAATTGATTGCGACGCCTGTCGTCCCGCGTGCGTTGCGACTGAAACACGCCGTGGCGACGGACTACTTCGACCAAACGGGGTCGTGTCTATATTGCATGATGCTGAATGAAGAACTCGCATTGCGGGTCCGGGTAGTTGCGGAGAATGCCGAATTCGCGGCGATTGAGCCCTATGCCTCGCGCGTCCCGTTCGAGACCTGGATACTGCCCAAAAGCCATAACTCCTCTTTCGGCCGCGTCGAGGCCGCCCATCTTCGGCCCCTTGCTGAGATACTGAAGGGTACGCTCCTGAAGCTGAACGTCGCGCTCAAGGGGCCACACTATAATATCACCGTAAACACCGCTTCCCGGGGCGACGAAGACAAGAGCTATTTCCTCTGGCACATTGAGATTGTGCCGCGCCTGACTTATACGGCAGGATTTGAGCTGGGTAGCGGTATGGCGATCAATACTGTGCTGCCTGAGCAGGCGGCGGCTTGCTTGCGGGATGTACACGCCGACTGAATTGCAAGAATGAAAGGACTGACAACATGGATACCACGAGCGAGCTGGAAAAACGTATCCAGGAGAAACTGGCCCTCCGAGAGGAACGGCGACTCCTCCGACAAAACCACACGCAGCGCCAGATGATCGAGATCGATGAGCGGATCAAACGGTACTCTCTTGTTGCCGACAGGTTGATGGAGACGATCATCCGCCCGCAGATCGAACGATTGAAGCAGTGTTTTGAGGCGATCAATGCACCTCAGTGGGAAACCACGCGGCACGCCTGCAAGCTCCTGTTCAAGCACACATCCGAATTTCCCGCCACTGCCGCCCTTGAAGTGGGCGTCAGCCGCGACGGCGAAGGCAAGACAATCCTGGTTCAGTACGACGCCTCGATCTTACCGCTTTTCATTCGGTTCGATGGGAAAGACCAGTTGTCGATGCCCCTTGAATGGGTTGATGAGGCCAAGATTGCTGCCTGGATCGAGGAGAAGGTGCTCCAATTCGTGGACGCTTACATGAGCCTGGAAACGGCCGAACAGTATCAGGCCGAGAACATCGCCACCGACCCCGTTTGCGGCATGTCGGTGAACAAGACGGATGCACCGGCGAAGATGGATTATCAGCGCAGAACGTACTACTTCTGCATAGACGACTGCCGCAAGAAGTTTGCCGAGAATCCGAGTCGCTATCTTACAGGCAGCAGGACGGCGCCTGAACCGAAGTGAAACAAGCATTCAATCGCATGCCGTCAGCAAAGAAACGTTAAGGCAGGTCAGCCATGAACGAAGACTACCATCCGCCGCGCCGTGTTCTACCGCGACAAATCCTGTCTTCCCTGTTCCTACTTGCCCTCGGCGTGGCGGCAGGAGCGGGCCTCGTGTGGGCACACTTCGCCGGACATCTGACGCCGTTTTACCACACGCTTGGGTTACATTCGCTGCACCAGCAAACCGACCAGCCCGCAGAGAGCAGCCAGGTGACTCACGGAGGGCACGCCGGGCACGGTGCCATGAGTATGTCCCAGCCAGGAGGCGGCCAGCCGTCCAAGATTCCCGGTTACTCCGTTGTCCAGATCAGCCCGGAGCGGCAGCAGCGCATCGGGGTGCGCACCGGCAAGGCGAAACAGGACCGGCTGCTCATGTCTATCCGCGCGGTAGGCATTATCGAACCGGATCAGGCTCGTCTGTCTCGAGTGCATACGCGCATTAGCGGCTGGGTCACCAAGGTATACGTCAATTTCGTTGGGCAGAACGTCAACAAGGGGGATCCCTTGCTCGACATCTACAGCCCGGACCTACTTGCCACGCAAGAAGAGTATCTGAACGCCTTGGAGGGCGGTCAGAAACCGCTCGCCGCCATGGCGCGCCGGCGCCTGGAGCTATGGGGCGTACCGGCGAATGAGATTCGCGAGCTGGAAAAAACTCGCAAGGCACGCGAGAACTTGACGCTTCCTTCTGACATCAGCGGGCGAGTTCTAGATCGCAATGTGCTGATCGGCACTCGCGTCGAGCCGCAAATGGAACTCTACCGGATCGCCGACTTATCCGTCGTTTGGCTCCAAGCCAAGATTTACGAGTATGAACTGCCGCATATCGAGGTCGGCCAGCCGGTACAGATCATCCTGGCCTCGCAACCGGAGAAGCAAATCAAAGGGAAGGTATCCTTTGTCGAACCCGTCTTTCAGGAGACCACGCGAACCGTGAAGGTCCGAGTGACGATCGACAATCCCAAGGATGAGTTCAAGCCAGGAATGTATGCCGACCTGGTCATTGCGCACGACATGGGCGAAGGGCTGCTGGTGCCGGAGTCCGCCTTACTTCGAACAGGAGTGCGCAACCTGGCGTTCCGCGTGTTGCCGGGGAATTACTTCGAACCAGTGGAAGTTATTCTGGGCCCCTACCAATTCAACGAGCGTTTTCAGGTGTTGGCAGGCCTGTCAGAGGGCGATGAGATAGTCACCTCCGCGGGATTCCTGATCGACGCCGAATCCCGTCTCAAGTCGGCCACCTCCGCCATGAGCGGACACCAGCACGGCGGAAGCACTTCCCCCCAGCAGACAACACAGCCTCCCAAGGTCGGGCAAGACAAAATGCCGGCAAAGGGCCATGAGCATCATCACCATGACAAGTGAGGCCCACGCCCATGATCGAACGCATCATCGAGTTCTCCGCCCGGAACAAGTTCCTGGTGCTGATCTTCACCGTCGTCGCTGTGGCCGCCGCCATCCACTGGATGCGACAGATGCCCCTGGACGCCATCCCGGACTTGTCGGACACCCAGGTCATTATCTACTCGCGCTGGGACCGCAGCCCCGACATCGTTGAAGACCAGGTTACCTACCCCATTGTCACCGCCATGCTAGGAGCCCCGAAGGTCAAGGCGATTCGCGGCTTTTCGGACTTCGGGTTCTCCTACGTCTACGTCATTTTTGAGGACGGCACGGACATCTACTGGGCACGCAGCCGGACCATCGAATATCTCTCAAAGATTTTGCCCCGCCTCCCCGAAGAGGTGCGAACCGAGCTGGGACCCGATGCCACCAGCGTCGGCTGGGTCTACCAGTACGCCCTCGTGGACAGGACGGGCCAGAACGACCTGGCTCAGTTGCGCACTTACCAGGACTGGTATCTGCGTTACCAACTCCAGTCTGTGCCAGGGGTGGCGGAAGTGGCCTCCGTAGGAGGATTCCAGAAGCAGTACCAGGTAAACATCAACCCCAACGCGCTCAACGCTTACAACATCCCGCTGCCGACCGTGGTCCAGGCAATCCGCGACGGCAACAACGATGTCGGCGGCCGCGTCGTTGAGTTCAGCGGTGCCGAGTACATGGTCCGGGGACGTGGCTATGCCAAGAGCATTCCAGATATCGAGAAGATCGTCGTCGGCCGTGACCCGCAGGGCACTCCGATCCTGGTCAAGCAGCTGGGCTTCGTTACCCTCGGCCCCGACATCCGCCGGGGCATTGCCGACCTCGATGGTGAGGGCGACACGGTCGGCGGTATCGTCGTCATGCGCTACGGCGAGAACGCTTTGAATGTCATCGACAGGGTGAAGAGCAGGCTCGAAGAGCTCAAGCCTTCACAGCCCAAGGGAGTAGAAGTCGTCACTACTTACGACCGCTCCGAATTGATCGAGCGGTCCATCGACACCCTCAAGCACGAACTGACCGTCGAGATCATCATTGTCAGCGTGGTCATCCTGATCTTCCTGTGGCACATCCCATCGTCTATCATTCCGATTCTAACGATTCCGATCTCGGTTACACTGGCCTTTATCCCCATGTATTTCATGGGACTGACCACGAACATCATGTCGATCACCGGGATTGCGATCTCGATCGGTGTGTTAGTCGATGGAGCCATCGTCGAGGTGGAGAATGCGTACAAGCGGCTGGAGCAGTGGATCGAAGGGGGACGAGCTGGAGACTTTCACGAGGTTCGGCTGCGCGCACTGAAAGAAGTGGGGCCGTCGGTGTTTTTCTCCCTACTGGTTATTGCCATTGCCTTCATGCCGATCTTCACCCTCGTGGACCAGGAGGGCCGGCTATTCAAACCGCTGGCGTACACCAAGAACCTGGCAATGGCCATTGCCGCAATCCTCGCCATCACCCTCGATCCGGCCATGCGCATGCTGTTCACGCGCATGGACTACGCTCACTTCCGCCCGCGCTGGCTGGCATGGCTCGTGAACACCGTTTCCGTCGGCCGTTACTACCCGGAGGAACAACACCCGATCAGCCGTATCCTCTTCCGCCTCTATGAGCCGGTGTGTAGCTTCGTCCTGCGCCATAAGACTCTGACCATCGGCGGAGCGCTCGTCCTCATCGCCGTGAGTATCCCGATCTATTTCCAGATGGGCTCCGAATTCATGCCGCCGCTCGATGAAGGGAGCATTCTCTACATGCCGACCACGCTGCCGGGCCTGTCGGTGACGGAAGCGCAAAATGTGCTCCAAAACATGGACCGTACCCTGCGCCTGTTCCCGGAGGTGAAGAGCGTCTTCGGCAAGGCCGGGCGCGCGGAGACCTCCACCGATCCCGCCCCGTTCTCAATGATGGAAATCACCATCGTCCTCAAGCCGCACGAAGAATGGCGCAGGAAACCACGCTGGTATTCGGATTGGCCGGATTGGTCCCATCCGTTCTTCCGGCCGATCTGGCCCGACCGCATCAGCACCGAGGAACTGGTCGCCGAGATGGACCGTTCCTTGCAGTTCCCCGGTGTCGTCAACGCCTGGACGATGCCGATCAAGGCCCGAATCGACATGCTGACCTCCGGCGTACGCACCCCGGTCGGCATCAAGATTCAGGGCGCCGACCTTCAAGAAATCGAACGGCTGGGAACGCACCTGGAGATGATCCTGCCCCAGGTGCCCGGCACGCGAAGCGTTTTCGCGGAACGCACGGGGGGCGGCTACTTCCTGGACTTCACGCTGAAACGCGATCAGCTGGCACGGCACGGCCTGACCATCAAGGAAGCCGAGATGGTCATTATGTCGGCGGTGGGAGGCGAGCCGATCACGACCACCGTCGAGGGCCGGGAGCGCTACACCATCAACGTCCGCTACGCCCGCGAGTTGCGGGACGATCTGGACAAGCTGGGACGCGTGCTCGTGCCGACCCCGGCAGGAGCCCATGTCCCGCTGGCCGAACTGGCCGACCTCCGCCTGGTGTCCGGCCCTAGTATGATCCGCGACGAGAACGGCCTGCTCTCCGGTTACGTTTACGTAGACCTGGCAGGCAGGGATATCGGCGGCTACGTCGAGGAAGCGAAGTCTTTGGTACAGAGGGACCTGGAGCTGCCCACCGGCTACACACTGACCTGGAGCGGACAGTACGAAAACATGCTCCGCGTCCGCGAGCGGCTGAAGCTCGTCGTGCCCATCACTTTCTTCCTGATCTTCGTCCTGCTGTACACGAACACCAGATCTGCCGTCAAGGCCGGCATCGTCATGCTCGCGGTCCCGTTCTCGGTCGTCGGGGCCATCTGGTACCTGTGGCTGCTCGACTACCACATTTCCATAGCCGTTTGGGTGGGCATGATTGCTCTGATGGGGCTTGATGCCGAAACGGGTGTATTCATGCTGCTTTTCCTCGACCTTTCCTATTACGACGCGGTCCGCAAGGGCAAGATGAAAACGTATGAGGACCTGAAGGAAGCCATCATCCACGGTGCCGTCAAGCGCATCCGTCCCAAGATGATGACCGTCATGGCGGCGATGATGGGTCTGGTGCCGATCATGTGGTCCTTGGGCACTGGGGCCGACATGATGAAACGGATCGCAGCGCCCATGATCGGCGGCCTTGTCACCAGCTTTGTCCTTGAGCTGCTCGTGTATCCTCCGGTTTATGCGATCTGGAAATGGCGCTATGAGATGAAGCATGGGACGGTGGACGTGAGCAAGCTGCCGATCCCGGAACTGCGCGGCCACTGAGCAGAAGTGGGCGCAATTATGGAGTGTCCTTTCGTCCGGCCGCCGGGCTCGCAGCTGACGGCTCGGGCGTCAGCGGTCCACCGACGGCACGCTCCAATGCGGCACGCCTTCGGAAGTAGTCCGCCACGGCTTCGTAATAACGGTCCCGAAGGTTCACCACGTTTCGTTGCGCCTCGATGAGGCTCAAGAAGGGAATCTTGCCGGTAACGTAGGCAGCTTCTGCGGATTTGACGTTTTTCTCGGCCGCAGGGAGGATGGTCTTCTCGTATAAGCGCACAGACCGATCACTTCTTTGCAGCCGTGCATAAGCTTCCTGCACCTGGAAGTTCACCTGGTCCGTCTGTCTTGCAAGCTCGGCTCTGCGCTGAGCGATGCGGGCTGCTGCTTCGGCAATGGCCCCGTACCGCCGTCCCTTGTAGACCGGCAGGTTCAGCCGCACGCCGAGCATCGTACTCAGGTCCCGGTTGTTCGAAACATTGCCCATGAAGCGGTCGTACATGAAGAACGGCTCGAAGTCCGGGTAAAGCTCCTTGTGGGCTAGGCCCAGCGACGCCTCCTCGGCGGCAATTCGGTCCGCCAGCGCTTGCAGATCCGGGCGCCGGGCCAGCGCCGTAGCACGGAGTGATTGTGCGTCTGGCAGCTCTTCCCCCACGTTGAGCTGCTTTGGCGTTGGTGGTAGTCGACTGTCGGGTGGCAGGTGCATAAGCGTGTTGATCCGGGCGACGGCAACTTGTCGCATCTGCTCCAGTTCCAGTCGCCGATCCTGCTCTCTGCCGATCTCCACGTCGGCCTGGTCCACATCCTGCTCAGGAACCAACCCCGTTTCATAACGCGTTTGGGCGTTTTTCCGAAACCGGCGCAACAGTTCCAGGCTTTCATCATTGATCGTCAGCGCCCGGTCCACTAGGTAGTAATCGTAGAAGGCCATTCGAGCGCTTTCGACAAGTTGCAAACGCATGTCGTCAACGTCGCGCTCAGCAGCGCTGGCCTCTGCCAGCGCGTTTTGCCCCTTCAATCTGAGCTTGCCGGGAAACGGCAGCTTCTGAGAAATCTCCAGACGATAGGCGAACTCGACCCCCGAATCGTCTGGGCCGATGGTGCCCGGCCCGATAGTGGCACCGAACATCGGGTCTTCCAGGGAGGTCACTTGCGGGTAGCGGGCGAAGGCCGCTTGCCAGCCGGCAACCATCTGCGCCAGCGTAGGATTGCGGGCCAAGACTTGTTCGATGAAGGCATCGACCGATAACTCACTCATCCCTGAAAACAGGTCTGCCTCAACCTGTGCGTGACGCGGTGTAGCGGTGGCCGCGACGGGACCTTGCAGCGATGCTTGGCACACCGGCGACGTTAGCAACGGAACGCCAGATTCACCAGATTTCCCAACCAGCGCGGGAGCCCTTGTCGCGGCCATTCTATCCGTAGAGTCGATGACAGCGCATCCCGAGGGGAGGACACTGAGAAAAAAGAGCCTCCAGTGCAGCGAGACCGGAGCCGACAATTTCATAGCCTGCCTCACTTACCCACTCTGACAGTCGCATCATTCGATACTCGCGCACCAGGATCCTTGCATAGAAGGGACCGAATTAGCGCTTTTCTAAATTATCGACTCGGCAAATCCCTCCTCTTCAATTTGATCGACAAAACCGAAACGCTTTTCATTACCCCTGTCTTGGACCAAAGAAAGTTCCGCCGTTGGTCAATATTGAGGTGAATCTCTCCGCGCCGCAAATACGGCCGATCTGCTTTGTGTCGGCATATAGAATGTCGTAGCCTTCGTTTCCGCCTTTGGAGTTGTCCAGAACCAACGTGAAGGCATCGTGCTTCGGCCCCAGGTACACGGTGGTATAGAGCGGTTCTCGCCACTGGTATTTGGGCTCTTCTCGCAAAGAAGGCGGGCGGTCTGTCAGGTGAAGTCTTTGGCCCCGGGCCCAACTTCCCCCGTGATATTCACACTTAATCGATACTTCAGGAAGAATTCCTTGCGCTTTACCACTTCGGCCGGCTCTTCGCCACCGAGGGCGGAGAGGGTGAAAAGGATTAGCAATTCATTTTGCCGCAAAAGACTTTTTTGTCTGTTATTTTCATTAAAACTACATATCGCAGCCGGCAACGCTCGTAAACACTCGTCACACACCAACCGGCCAGTCGCGCCACAAAGCTATTGGCGGCAAAGTCGAAGCGACCTTGGGCAAAGTCATCATTTGTCATGGATCATTCGAATGACTGGATCCGTGATGTAGTGCGCTCGCTCGGCAGCCGCTCTCTTTGCCCGGCAGCGCATGGGTCGTTGCATCACCCCGTGCAACGACAATCAAGGACGGATGATGCCGGACCATGAACCATTGATGACTGAACAAGGACAATTGGCGACGTCGTTGCGTCGTTGCACACAGCCCGGCGCGGCTGCATTGCGTGCATTGCGTGCAATGCGTGCATTGCGTGCATTGCATGCAACGACTGCAATGACTGCAACGACGAGGATCCTTCGATCAGCCCCCGTATCCCTTCTAGCAACTAATAAATGACGAGTGACCAATGGCGACTGACATTCTTGTTCCATAGCAGTCCCTGTTTTTTGGGACGTTTTGTTGACACCTCTATGTCCACACAATCTTGGTTTTTCCCTTCGAACGCACAGATCGGCGCCCAATCTCACTTGGCCGCCTGTGCCTCCAGGCGACGTATTTTCCGAAAAAAAGTCATCTTCACGACCAAAATATCTGGCCATTTATCCTGGAATTGAAAATTCCACTGCCTAACCTTCCCCTTTTGTTCTTCCCGAGCCTGAACATTAACCGTTTTTAATCCGCCCGGAGGTTCACGCTGCGCCTGTATCTTGTGACAATGAACATGGAGGTGTTCCGTGGCACGCATCCTTGTGGTTGAAGATGAACGCAAGGTACTCCGCAGTCTTGAACGCGGCTTGCGGGCTGAAGGTTACGACGTGGTCGCCGCCGCAACAGGCGACGAGGGTTTTCAGCAAGCCGTCGCCCAGGCAATCGACTGCATCGTTCTTGACCTGCTCCTGCCCGGGCGCGACGGGCTTCAGGTACTCGGGGATCTGCGGCAGATTGGGAACAAGGTGCCGGTACTGATCCTGACCGCTCGCGATGCGGTGGAAGACCGGGTGATTGGCCTGGACGCCGGTGCCGACGACTATCTCGTGAAGCCCTTCGCTTTTGCCGAACTACTCGCCCGGCTGCGGGTATTACTGCGGCGCGAACGCAACGGGCGGGAAACTGTGCTGCGGGCCGGCAATCTGGAAGTAGACCTGTTAAACCGTCGTGCAACTCGTGCCGGGCAAGAGCTTCCGCTTACGCTGCGAGAGTTCGAGGTGCTGGCCTACCTGGTGCGGCACAAGAACCAGATTGTTACGCGCGACATGCTTGGGCGCGAGGTGTGGAAGGAACCGAACTATGCCCTGACGAACGTGATCGACGCCTACATCAGCATGCTTCGCCGCAAGGTGGAAAAGTCCGGCCAACAGCCGCTGATCCACACCCTGCGGGGAGTGGGATACAGCCTGAGGGTGGAAACATGAGGCCTACCATCCGCTGGCGCTTGACGCTGTGGAACAGCCTCGGGTTGGCGGTCATGCTGCTGGTCTTCGCGGGACTTGTGTACGGCCTGCTGCGCCATGCGCTCTACGGGCAGATCGACCGCAGGCTCCTGGACGCCTTCGGACAGCTGGAGCAAGACACGGGGATAGCTACCGAGCCGGACGCGCGGCTGCGCCACTGGATTTATGAATGGCGGGAACATGAAAACCTGTCCGCCGTTGTCTACGACGCCGAGGGGAAGGTTTGGGAGAGGACCGAGCAGCTGGCCGTCGGCAGCGTCCCGCCCGCCCCTCCGGTCGCTGCCACCGGACACCGCCTTCAAGACAAGGCCATCCCGATTCTTGGCAGGCAGCGCGCGCTGAGCGGCAGCGTTGTGGTGGGTGATCGTCCTTCGACCGTGCTCATCATGGCTCCGTTGGAGGATGTGGATCATGAGTTGGCAGAGCTGGGGACGGTACTGGCCACGGCCGTACCAATCGTCTTGCTCTTGTCCGGCGGGCTGGGCTATGTTCTGGCCCGCAAGGCTCTGGCCCCAATGGAACAGCTGCGGCGCTCGACCGAGGAAATCACTGCCGAGCGGCTAGACCGTCGGTTGCCGGTCCTCAACCGCGAGGACGAACTTGGCCGCCTGACCGAGACGTTCAACGCCATGATCGGGCGGCTGGAGCGCTCATTCGCCGAGATCCGCCGGTTCACCGCAGATGCGAGCCACGAGCTACGGACACCCCTGACGGCGATCCGTACGGAGGCCGAAGTCGCCCTCGCCAAGCCAATGACCTTGGCCGAACACGAGCAATTGCTGGGCAGCATTTTGGAGGAGTGCGACCGCCTGACCCGGCTGACCGATCAGCTGCTGGCGCTGGCCCGCGAAGATGTGCGCGCGGCCTGCCAGGCGCGGGAGCGCGTGGACCTGGCAGCCCTCGTTGGGGAAGTGGCCGAAACGATGCGGCCCGTGGCCGATGCCAAGGAGCTTCGTCTGCATGTGGAGGTCAATGGGGCGAGTTGGGTTCTCGGGGACGCGGCCCGGCTCCGCGAAGTTTTTTTCAATCTTATCGACAACGGAATTAAGTACACGCCGGAGGGCGGAGAAGTCGTGCTGCGCGTAGGTCAAAATGGCCTCGAAGCCGTCGTGACGGTGCGGGACACCGGGATGGGCATCGCGCCCGAGCATTTGCCGCACGTATTTGACCGTTTCTACCGCGTGGACAAGGCGCGCAGCCGGGCCGAGGGCGGGACGGGGCTGGGCCTGAGCATCGCTCAGAACATTGCGGCGGCCCACGGTGGCCGGATCGAGTTGGCTAGCACTCCGGGGCAGGGAACTACCTGCACCGTAAGGCTGCCCGCGGAGCCCATACTGTAATGAAAACTGGACGGGAACGAGGCTGCGTATGTGATAGTGGTTAACTGTTCATTATGTTTCAAGGAGATCGAACAATGCGATGGGCAACTGTTGTGGCACTGGTCACCCTGGCAAGCACAGCCTTGTCGGCCGGCGAGGGCAAGGAACGGGCCTTCAAATTCAGCAAGGACGATCTTGGGAAAGTCCCCAAGGGCTGGAAGGCCGAGAAAACCGGCAGGGGGGAAGGCAGCGTTTGGATGCTCGTGAAAGATGAGACGGCTCCGTCCAAGAGCGGACTGGCGCTGGCACAGACCGCCAAGAGCCCTGGAGGAGTCTTCAATATCTGCGTGGCTGAGGACACCAAGTACAAGGATGTGGAACTGTATGTTTCCTTCAAGGCGATCGCGGGCGATAGTGACCAGGGTGGCGGCTTCGTCTGGCGTTACCAAGACAACAACAACTACTACGTGTGCCGGATGAATCCGCTCGAAGACAACTACCGGGTCTACAAAGTCGTGGCCGGGAAGCGCACCGAGTTGGGGCGCAAGGAAGGTCTGAAGGTGAAGGCTGGTGAATGGCACAAGCTCAAGGTTGAAGTGAAAGGCAACAAGATGGAGGGGTACCTCGACGGAGAAAAGATGTGGGAGATCACGGACGACACCTATAGGGACGCGGGCAAAATAGGACTCTGGTCGAAGGCCGACGCCCAGTCACATTTCGACGAGTTCAAGGCCGAGGCCGACTAGCGCCTCGACAGAGTTGATTTTGATGGGTGGCATAGGCTTCCAGCCTGTGGATGCCGCCACAGGCAGGACGCCTGTGCCGCCGATCAAATCAGTTGTGTCAATGCATTAGAGATTCTCAAAGGGAAATCTACCGGAAGGAGGTATGAATATGGTCTGCACAAGAGCTTTTGGCGTGCTTGTCGTCATCCCTATGGTGTTCGCGCCGTTCTCAGTCGCCCAGATGACCGAGCCACTACAATCCGGTCCTCAGGTCGGTGAACGACTCCCCGCCCCCTTTAACGTTTTGTGCGTTGTCGACGCTGAGTCGCCCCAGGCGGCTGGAACGAAGACTTCCTTTGTGGAACAGTATGGTGCAAACCCTGTCGTGCTAATCTTCGCCCGGCAGGTAAACCATCCGTTGAGGAGTCTGATCAAGAAGTTGGACGGTGAGGTGGCAAAAAGAAAAGCCGCCAAGTTGAGGGCCTTGGTGATCCTGCTTGAAGACGATTTCGACGTCACCGAGGCATCTCTCAAAAAGCTCACTGATGAGGATGGGATCAAGAATGTCAGTCTTGCTGTCGATGTAGCAAAAGGTCCTCCGGGGTATCGATTGGACCAAGAAGCCGATCTCACAGCCATCCTCTACCGGAAGTATCGCATTGTAGCAAACCACGCTTTCCGCAAAGCCGAATGGAGCGAAAAATCCATCCATCAGGTGTTCGCCGATGTCAGCAAACTCACCGACATGGACAAAATCACCTCGGACACGCATCTCGATCCTAAGAGAATCGCGGCGATTGTTGGGGTCAAGGCGACCACGACCAAGGATCGTGTCGTCCGCATCGCCTGGGCACGGACCGACGTTGCCGTGACGGTGGATGGGATGCCGCTCAAACCGTTCGCCGGGCTTGGTTCCTGGGCCGCGTTCACGCCGGCTCCGCACGGTGCTATGGTGATGGGCGATACGGTGGTCTTCGAGGACGAAGTCACGCCTGCGATGGACGCTGCCTTCGCCGGCGGCCTGGAAGTGACGGGCTTGCACAACCACTTCTTCCACGACGAACCAAAGGTGTATTTCATGCACATCGGCGGCCAGGGTGATCCTGAGAAGCTTGCGGCCGCGGTCAAGGGTGTTTGGGACGCCATCAAGAAGGTCCGTACCGACCGCCCCAAGCCGGCCACGCGCTTCGCCGGGGAGGCGCCCAGGGAGGGGAAGATCGACGCGGCAGCGATAGAGGGAATCCTGGGCCAGAAGAGTGAAACGCAACAAGGCGTGGTGAAGGTGACCATCGGCAGCGATGGCGCGATGCACGGAGTCAAGGTCGGCGGCTCGATGGGGCTAACGACGTGGGCGGCCTTTTCCGGCAGCGACGAGCTGGCAGCCGTGGACGGCGACTTCATCATGACGGCTGGGGAAGTCCAGCCGGTGTTGAAGGCCCTACGCAAGGCGAACATCCACGTTGTTGCCCTGCACAACCACATGATCGGCGAACAGCCGGCGTTCTACTTCACCCATTTCTGGAGCAAAGGCCCGGCCCAAGAGCTGGCCAAGGGTGTCAAGTCGGCACTGGATGCCCAGCGGCAGGCGGCGCAGGCCAAAGGACATTGAACAGTGGAAGGGGGCGCAGTCCGTGGACCCAACTTCCAAGTGGGGCGCTGTAGCCATGCTTAGCGCAGTAGGCTAGAGCGGTGTGCCGCGCCAGCGTCATGGACGCGGAAAGTAGCGGGAACGAATGCCCGAGCCGCTGGTGGTCCTCGTTGCAGGGGCGGCAGCCATCTTTCGGAAGTCATGATACATCCTGAAGGAAGGAGTACAGACATGATACAGTTCAGACTATGGGCTTTCTTGGGTGCCGTCGCGCTGTTCGCGTTGGCACGTAGCGGGTGTAGCTCGGGTGGCACCTCCACGCCGGCCGTGGTCGTCTATACCTCTGTGGACGATGTCTTTGCCCGACCTATCGCGGGACGCTTCCAGAAGGAGACAGGAATCGAGGTGAAGCTCGTGCCGGACACGGAGGAGACCAAGAGCACGGGTCTTCTCAACCGGCTGCTTGCCGAGAAGGACCGTCCGCAGGCGGACGTGTTCTGGAGCGGCGATCCTGTGCGTCCCGGCATCCTGAAAAAGCACGGGGTGACGGCGGCGTATCAATCACCCTCGGCGGAAGGGCTTCCCGCGCAATTCTCCGATCCTGAACACCACTGGACGGGGTTTTCGGCGCGGGCACGCATCCTCTTGGCCAACACGCAGCATGAAGTCTTCAAGAACGCCCCGCTTCCGAGCAGCATACGCGACCTCGCAGACCCTCGTTACAAGGGGAAGGCGTGTGTGGCCAATCCCTTGTTCAGCACTGCCGGCATGCACGCGGCCGCCATCTTCCAAGTGATGGGTGAAGCGGAAGCCAAGAAATTCTTCGAGGGTCTTCTGGCCAACCAAACCCGGGTGTTGTCGTCAAATGGAGAAGTCCGGCGCCGCGTGGCTGACGGGGAGTTCGCCTTCGGGCTGACCGATACCGATGATGCGGCCGAAGCTATCCGCGATGGCAAACCGGTAAAGATGATCTTTCCCGATGAGAAGGGGATGGGAACGCTCATCGTGCCCAACGCCGCCGTTTTGATTGCTCGCGGGCCAAATACAGAGAACGGTAAGCGCTTCATGGATTACCTTCTGCGGCCTGAGACCGAGGCGGCCCTCGCGGAAGGCGAAGCCGCGCAAATGCCGCTTCGGCCAAGCGTGCCTGTTCCCAAGGGAGTCGCGAACGTTAAAGAACTGAAACCGATGAATGTGGATTATGCGAAGCTCGCAGACATTCTGGAGGAGATCTCCAAGGGATTCCTGAAGGATTGGGTAGACCGGAGCAGCAAATGATCTCTGCGGACGTACTGGAGCGCCCTGGCAATTGGCGAGCGGCTGGGATCATCGTGGTTCTGGTTGCCGCGGTGATTCCAGCTGCGCCGCTTGCCGTGGGCGCCCTCGCCGTGCCGGGAACGCTCGCTGACTCCGTAAGCATCAGCTTTGGCAGGGCGCTCCAGAACAGCATGGTGGCAGCCCTCTGCGTCATGGGGCTCACCTTGCTTGCTGGGCTACCGCTCGGTGTCTTGTCGGCCCTCTACGAATTCCCTGGCCGTAGAGTCTTCCTGGCCCTGGCGAGCTTGCCTCTCCTCGTTCCATCCTTCCTGTGGGCGATTGGCTGGTCAACACTGGCCATTCATCTGGGGCAGATGATCTCCGCTGGAATGTCGGGATTCCCCGGCTCGGTTTTGGTCTTCTCGGCTGGGGCGATGCCGCTCGTGCTGTTGCTGTCTTTTTCATCGGCAGCCGGGCTGCCTGCTTCGCAGGCAGAGGCGGCTCGGCTTGCGGGAGGGGAATGGGCTGTTTTCCGCTACGTGTGCCGGCATGTCTTTCCGGTAGCATTACTGGCTGCGGTGCTCGGGGGCATCTTGACGCTCTCCGATCCCGGTCCTGGCCAGATCCTTGGGTTACGGACGGCAGCGTCGGAGATCCTGGTCAGCTTTGCCGCCCTGTACGATTTCCGGCTCGCGGGACACCAATGCATACTATTGACAACCCTGGTTTTGCTGGTTACCGTACCGCTGGCGTGGTTCGCGGCCCCTCGGGTCGCCAGCGAAATGCTGCCGCGCCAGTCACGCCTGCCGCAACGAATGCGCCTGCGGGCAACGACAGCGCTGCTTGTGGCGGGTTTTCTTCTGGTCATATTGACGGGAACCGTCTTGCCGCTCCTGGGACTCACGCTGCCTCTGGCTGGCGGCGGAATGTTGCGCCGGGCATCGGCTGAAGTGGGGCGGACTGCGGGGGATACTTTAGTTTATGCGGCCGGCGCGGGAATGACGGCGGCATTGCTGGGGGTGCTTCTGGCCGCCTGCGTTGGACGGAGTCCCCGGGGTCGCAGGGTCTGCATCGGCTTTTGCCTGGCCCTGTTCGCCCTTCCGCCCTCGCTGAGCGCTCTCGGGCTCATGCAATTGGCCGCTAAGGCGCCGGCATGGACCGACGTTTTGCTCCGCAGCCGGCTGACGGTGTGCATGGCACTGGGACTCCGTTTTTTTCCCGTGGCTGCCCTTCTGAGCCTGCGAGCGTGGGGGGCGATGCCGTCCTCTTGGGCGTTGGCCGCCGGCATCCACGGGGTCTCTCTTAAGAGATATGTCAGCCAGGTTGCCTTGCCGTTTCTCTTGCCGACTCTCGCCGTGGCAGTGCTCTTGGTTGCCTTGCTCGCCACAGCGGAAGTTGGCACGGTCCTGCTACTTCATCCGCCCGGCGAATCGTCGCTTCCATTGGCTGTTTTCACAGTGATGGCCAACGCCCCTTCGGCCTTGGTGGCATCGCTTTGTCTCCTGTACGTCGCGGGCGCGGCAGTGCTCCTAGCAATGTTGTGGTTGCTGACTGCGAGAAAGGCGCTCTGATGGGCTCTTGGTTTGAATTCCGGTCAGTGAGTAGGGCTTACGGTCGCCACGATGCCCTGTCGGGTGTGTCTTTTTGCCTGAATTCGGGCACCCACACTGCTCTGCTCGGCGCCTCGGGTTGCGGCAAGTCAACGCTCCTGCGCCTGCTGGCGGGTCTGGATACCCCTGTCTCCGGACAGGTCTGGCTGAACGGCCAGCTTGCTTCGGAGCCGGGCCGGATAGTGATTGCCCCCCATCTCCGGGGGGTGGCAATGGTCTTTCAAGATCTCGGCTTGTGGCCCAATCTCTCGGTGTTGGACAACGTTCTCCTGGGGCTTGCTGGCGTTAGTTTCTCGCGGAGGGAAGCTCGCGTGCGAGCACACGAAATACTCGCTCTGTGCCACATCGAGTCCCTCGCGGCTCGCAAGCCAGGCCAAATCTCGGGAGGACAGCAACAGCGTGTGGCGCTGGCGCGAGCCATCGCTGTCAGGCCCGCGTTTCTGCTGCTGGACGAGCCTTTCTCCGGGCTCGACCTGGTCACAAAGTCTCATTTGCTGGGCGAGATTGCCCTCCTGAGCGAAACGCGAAACTTGACCGTACTGCTTGTGACCCACGATCCGACCGAGGCAACAACGCTCTGCCAGTCTGCCCTGGTTCTCGATCAGGGGCATCTGGTGGAATCCGGGCCGTGGAAGGAACTCCTGGCGGCTCCCCAATCGGAAGTGCTCAAGGTTTTTCGAGAGCAAGTTCAGGCCCTGGAGTCGGTGTCTGAGAAAGCGTGATACTTGCGACATGCTTGTTAACCATTGGAGGAGGGAAATCGATGATGTACCAGCTAGCGTGCAACAGGGCGGGCGGGTTCTCAGTGGTGGCCGCGAGCCTGTTGATCGCTGCAAGTGTTCGAGCGGAAGACCAGCAGCCGTTGGAGCGCATCGCCATCATTGCGTCGAAGGGCAAGGCAGGTGCTCTCGACCACCTGGGCGCCGATTGGAAAAACTCGCGGCTCTTTGTCGCCAACGAGATCAACGACAGCCTGGACGTGGTGGATGTGAAAAACAACAAGCTCGTCCAACAGGTTCCCGGACAAAAGCGGATTCACGGCGTCGCGTATGCGGCAGACCTGGATCGCATTTTCGCCGGCAACGGGGAGGGTGTCTGCAACGCCCTTGATGGCCGGGATTACAGCCTGCTCAAGTCCATTCCGCTGCCTGGCGCGAACAATGTGCGCTATGACCCGCGCACGCATCACGTCTTCGTGGGCGGTGACAAGGCGCTGGTGGTGATTGATGCTAAGACGCTGGAGCGCGTGGCGGCCGTGAAGCTACCGGCGTCCCCGCGCGGTTTTCAAATTGCCAGCAAGCAGCCCCGAGCGTTTGTGAATACGGGCTCGCCCTGCCACGTTGCGGTTGTTAATACCGACAATAACGACGTTGTCGCTCTCTACTCGTTTGAAAAGGAGAAGGGGCTCGGACCGCTTGCCCTCGACGAGAGCAACGGCCGCGTTTTCGTCGGTGTGCGCGGGAAGCCGCGCCTCGCTGTTCTGGATTGGGAATCGGGCAAAGAAGTGGCCAGCGTGCCCATTCCGGAAGGAAGCGATGACATGTTCTTTGATGCCATGTCCAAGCGAATCTATATCTCATGCAGTTCCGGTTTCGTGGCGGTGATCCGCCAGTCGGACGCAGATCATTACGAATCTGTGGCTCAAATTTCAACCATCAAAGGTGCGAAAACCTCTGCTTACGATCCAAGCGCGAAGAAACTTTACTTGGCAGTGCCGCGCCAGCCGGGGAAGCAGGGGCCGGAAATTTGGGTACATCAGGCGAAAGACTAGGAAAGGAGCGCGGAGCATACTGGTATTGACGACGAGGCACATCCTGCCTCAACTGAGCTTTTACGGAATAACCATGCGATCATTCTACCGAACCTTGCGAACGGCACTGCGTGCATTGAAGCGCAATTCGATGCGATCCGTACTGACCTGTATCGGAATTGTCATTGGCATCGCCGCCGTCGTTACCCTAATGGAGATCGGTCACGGAACTGCCGAGGCTGTCCGGCAGACAATTGCGACCCTGGGTGCCAACTACTTGCAGGTCGAGCCAGGTGCCAGTTCCTCAAGTGGAGTGCATTCTGGAGCCGGTACTTGCTTGACGCTGACTCCCCAGGATTGCGAGGCGATCCTGCGCGAATGCCCCGCAGTCCGGCGGGCGGCCCCGGGTGTCGATTGCCGCATGCAGGTGATCTACGGCAACCGCAACTGGCAGCCCTGGAAGATCTTTGGCACGGCGCCTGCCTACCTAGCGGTGCGTGCCTGGACTGACCTGGAAGAAGGCGAGCCGTTTACCGACAGCGACGTGCGGAGCGGTGCCTCTGTTTGCCTCCTGGGGCAGACGCCGGCCCGCGAGTTGTTCGGTGACTCGTCACCCGTCGGCAAGGTGGTCCGGGTGCGCGGCGTCCCCTTGAAGGTAGTCGGCGTGCTCCGGCGCAAGGGGGCGAGTATGATGGGCTTGGATCAGGATGACCTAGTGGTCGCCCCGTGGACGACCGTTAAGTTTCGCATTAACAGCTCCAAACTGGCGTTCGCCGATCTGGCGGCTGCTACTGCTACGTCGTCCCTCAATCAGGTCAATACGCTCGACAAACTTTACCCGGAACAGCAAGCGCAAATTTACCCCCTGCGGTCTGACGTAGAGATCGCGGACAGACCTCAACTGGTACGGTTCGCCGATCTCGACGACATTTATGTATCGGCCAACTCGCCAGAAGAGATCCCACAGGCCATCGAGCAGATTTCGCAATTGCTGCGACAGCGGCACCGCCTGCGCAATGGTCAGCCCGACGATTTCGGGATCCGCAACTGGACGGAAATCTCGAAAACCCTCGGCTCGACAACGGCGGTCATGACAAGCTTGTTGTTGTCGGTGGCCCTGATCTCGCTGATAGTCGGCGGGGTCGGCATCATGAATATCATGCTCGTATCTGTGACGGAGCGGACGCGGGAGATCGGCCTGCGCATGGCCGTCGGCGCGCGGTCGAGAGACGTTCTGCGGCAGTTTCTCACGGAAGCGGTGGTGCTGTGCCTGCTGGGCGGGATCGTAGGCATCGCGCTTGGCCGTGGCGTCTCGGTCACGGTCACGGCCTTACTACGTTGGCCGACCATTCCGTCTCTGACCGCGGTTTTCTCAGCCGTTAGCGTTTCTGTGGTCGTCGGTTTGGTTTTCGGCTACTACCCGGCATGGAAAGCCTCAAGGCTTGAGCCTATCGAGGCACTACGCTACGAATAGAGGCGTGCACGACAGGAGAAAACAGCATGATGTGGATAACACGCGAGCGGGTGAAGGTGGATCGGGTCGCCTGTCCCTGGCTCATCAAGAAGTTTATCGACTCCGAAGCCGAGTTCCTGTTCGTGCCGGCTGAGACGCGTGTCGTATTTTCGGATATTGATCTGAGGACTTTGACTATGCAGGTCTTAACATCGAGAAGGAGGAACAACCATGATGTGGATTAATCGTGAGAGTGTAAAGGTGGATCGGGTGGCGTGCTGCCGGCGATGGACGATCCTGTTCGTCGCGCTGGTCGCCGCCTGTCCCCTGCTCGCGCCAGTCGCCGCGCCCTCGCGTACGTTCGGTCCTGGGCCCGACCTGTTCGGTCCCGTTTGGGACGTCATGAATCGCATGCCTAATAAGATGGGTTGCGTCGGCTGCCACATCGCCGACCGGCCCGCATTTGGCCCCTGGTTCGGCTACGACCAGGATAGCGTCTATACAACGCTTGTCACAGGAGTGGACCCGGATGGCAATGTGATCTTCGACCCTCCGCCCGTCGATGGCGGCCGCTCCGGCACCCTCGGTATCTTCCTTCACGAAGGCTATATGCCACTTGGTGGGCAGCGTTGGGGAGAAAAGGAACTCGCACTTTTGGACGAGTGGCTAATCACTTTCGAACCTTGATAGGTTGAGTTTAGTGGAAGCAAAGGAAACGACCCTGTCAGCTGTTCACCTCCGATCCTCATCTATGGAGGCAGCGCGTGACTTTTTCAACTCGCGGCGGCCGCCGGGTCCAGTTTTACCGGACGATCGTCACGTTTGGCATTTCCCGCTGAAGGTCTTTGGCTCCCGCTTGGGTAACTCTCGTGAGCCAAAGATCCAGTTTTTGCAGATGGGTCAATTCTTTCAGATGCCGGAGCCCTTCATCACTGACATATGTACCACGGAGGTCCAGCGTTTGCAGTCGGGTCAGTCGTCTCAAATGCGACAGTCCCGCATCGGTCACAAGCGTGTTGACGAGACGTAGGGTTCGAAGACTATTCAGCCTTCCTACGTGTTGCATCCCGGTGTCGGTGACCTGCGTACGGCTGATGTCTAGCTCTTGCAGCTTGGTCATGCCTTCCAGGCGGGCGAGCCCAGAATCAGTAACCATGCACCCTTCTAGTTCTAGTTTCTCGAGGTTGATCAGCTCCCTTACATGGTCGAGGCCTGCGTCGCCTATTCGAGTTGAATTACCTCCCAACTTTTGCAGTTCGGTCAAACTGTTAAGATGCCGCAGTCCGGAGTCACCTACCTTCGTGGAGGTCAGAACCAGCTCTCGGAGCCCGGTCAGTCCCTGAAGATGTTCCAAAGCCGCATCGGTAACGTTCGTAGAACTAAGATCCAACACTTGCAGTCGAGTCAGTCCCCTGAGGTAGTTGAGCGCCTCCGAGCTAATGTGGGTGCCGTCGAGTCTCAGTACTTGCAGTTGAGGCAGGTCTTCCAGATGCGCAAGCCCCGCATCCGAGATCAAAGTGAAACGGAGGTTCAGAGCACGGAGTCGGGTTAAGCCGCTCAGGTGAGCCAGACCGGCACCCCTGAGCACATTGATACCGAGATCCAGCTGTCGAAGCTTCTTTAGCTCCTTCAGATGTGCTAGGCCCGCATCTGTGATCTGGGTCTCGGAGAGATTCAGTGCACAGAGCGGAGCCAAGCCTTTCAGATGCACCAAGTCCATATCAGAGACACACTTTCCGGTGAGGTTCACTCGCACCGCCAGCTTGCCGGGGCTTTTCGTGTCAAATTCGATTGCACCTCCCAACTTTCTGATCTCAGCTACAGCACCATCCTCGCCATCGGGGAGATCCGGCTCTCCGGCCCCCTCCGTCTCCCGTGGTGCCCTGAGGGTTTTCAGGAATACGATAATCGCTTCCTGGTCTTCATGAGAAAGTCTCTGGTAAGCCTGCGTCACGCTGGCGGCTTCTCCCCTGTGACGAAAAATGGCATCCGACAGAGTGGGAGATTTTCCATCGTGGAAATACGGTGCTGAGTCAGCGACTCCCCACAGAGGCGGTGTCTTCCATTCCTCCGGCAGCGCGTGTCCCTCACGGAGCGGCAGCAATCCCGGTGGCGGTTCCTGTGCCATTTCTTGATAAAGCCCCCCTTCCGGACTCCCTGGCGGTTCCAGAACATAGAGCAGAAAATCGCTATAGACGCCCTTTAAACCGCCGAGGTCTGGCGTGTGACAAGTCGCGCAGCCGATGGCGCCAAAAAGCTGTTTGCCGCGAACGGCCTGAGCGCGTTTGTTAACATCACTCGGAAGAGTTTCCCGTGGCCGGGCCAGTGCATTGACAAAGGCAACCAGGGCCGCAAATTGCTCCCCATCCAGATCGCGCTTAACGGACGGATAATCGGGTTTTCCCAGGGGCCGGTCTTGTTCCATCAACGGGTTGCCTAGGCCCAGTTCTGTAGCACAGGCCCGGGCGACGAATTCCCGCAATGTCGCCACCTGCGCCTTCCATCCGAACTTTCCCACGCGCCCGTCGAGAAGAACACGCATCCGGCCCACTGGGATTGAATCAAACTTAGACTCAAACTCCTTGGCAGTGCATGCGAGCAGCCGACGAATCCGGTTGTCCTGAATTGCTTGGGGCGAGATTCGTTCAATGAGGCCGGCACCGAACAGGGTGGGGGTGTTGACACTCGCCAGTTGGAGCGGGTCAAAATGCCCGGCTGTTTCGTTGGCACCATCATCAGCCCGCGTTCCGACGTTCAGAGGCGGATAGCGTCTTCGCAATACCTCTTCGTTCTCCTGACAAGACGGATCGATGGCAAAGGTGTGAACCACGCCACTCTGGCCGTGCGGCTCGCCTGGGGTGGGGCGTACCTCGAAAGTGAGCACGTTGCGTTCGCTGGGGCCGCTGCCACCGACGCCGCCTTGCGAATGACAATCGCTGCACGCGCGGGCGTTAAACACAGGTCCCAACCCATCGCCGGCGGAGAGAGAGTCGTTCGTTTGCCACTGGTGCTCGAAAAGCACTTTGCCGAGTCTGCCCCCTTGCGGCTCTTCCCTCTGCTCGACGGTATGCTCGGGCTCTCGAAGCCTCGGCAACCCTCTTTGCTCCCTCGCACAACCGGCGACGAGCATCAGCCCCACCGTTAGCATCATAAGCGCCGGCGGTTTCACGGTGTTCCCTTTCCGGAGGCATTTGAGCCTGCGGTACTCCTCACGGCCGCCGCGGCGCTAGTCTACGGCTGCACCTCGTACACCCATATTTGCGCAGCCTGAGCCCCCTGATGCGGCACGGCCAGGTAGAGACGATTGAATTCCGGGACGAAGAGAGACGTACGTGCACCAGCCGCCGTGGGGATGTTCGCGATCAACTCATATTGGTCGGCCCCGTGCTGCTGAAACACACTGATGAAGCCAGCTCCGCCAGAGACATAAATGCGCCCAGTCACCGCATCATAGAACACGTCGTCGGCATCCCCGACGCAATCTAGTTGGGCGACGAGGTCACCGGAGCTTGTGTCGTACACCAGCAGCTGGGCGGGACTCCGGGCCGCAACAAAGAGGCGTTGGTTGCCTTCATCGAGTGCCATGGGGAAATTGTCCCTCACGGGAACTTGCCAATTGTCCACCACGACGCCCTGGTCGCGATCGACCACTTGGATTCTCTGTGCCGTCGGGACGTTCACGAAAACTCTCGGGCCGAACTTCTCCAACTGGAATGACTCCGGGTGGCCGGCCAGCCGGATATCCCCGATAAGCTCTTCGCTCGTCGCGTTCAGGATACCGAGTGCCCCTCCGCCATAGCCGACATAGAGCTGATCTGCCGAGGCGTCGTAACGCAGGTTGTCGGCATCGTTGGCAAACGGAGTCACGTTGAGCAAATCGAACGTCGTGCCATCGAAGCTGTCGACCGTACCGTCGCCGCCGTTGGCGACGAAGAGCTTATCCGAGCCCAGCACGAAGGCGACGCCTTGCGGCTCGCTGAATCCGCCGATACTGGCGATGTCCTGGCCCGCCTCCAGATCTACCACTTCGACGGTGTTGTTTCCCAGGGCGGCGGCGAACAGGCGCGCACCGTCCAGGTCCACCGCGAAATGATCAATGCGGCCTTCGACGCCCGGCAGGGGGATGGTCTGGACAAGTTGCAGTGGGTCGGCAGGCTTGGCCTGGGTCGCACTGAGAACGAGGGCGAATGGCACCAGGCAAGTGATACTGAGTTTTTTCATGCCTCTTCTCTCGATAGGGCGGCGATCACAATCTTGTCGTCTTGCTGCGCGGGAGCCACGAATACTCACCATTGGCTCAATTGTAGCGACGCCACACCGCGCAGCCAACCGCAGGCATCATTGAATCGGATTAATCTTCGCTAAGCGCTAGGGAAAGGACAGTGAGAGAATTGATCAGGAGCGCATCCTTAACTATACTGGAGGCGATCAGCGTTCCGGCGCCGGTGAACAACGATCTAAAGGAGGCTCATCATGAAGTGGATTACCCGCGAAAGAGTGAAGGTGGACCGGGTCGCGTGTCCCTGGCTCATCAGGAAGTTCGTCGACCCAGGTGCCCAGTTTCTGTTCGTGCCGGAGGACAAGGTATTGGAAGTCGCCCAGCGCGAAGGTGCAATTCCATTCGACGTCAAGGGCGTCGAGTTCGGCCATCATGGCAAGGAGTGCTCGTTCGACGCGCTGGTGAAGAAGCACAAACTCGACAGCGATCCGGCCATTGTTCTGCTCGCGAAGATTGTTAATGGAGCAGACACGGATAATTCGTTGTGGAACCAGCCGGAAGCAGCGGGCCTTAACGCCGTTGCCGAAGGTTTCCGTCACCTCGGATACACAAACGACCTGGGAATCCTCGAGGCCGAGTCGATCGTGTACGATGCGCTCTATGCCTACTGCCAGGAGATGATTCGCCGCGGCAAACCGGATGGGCAGTTCCGGTGAACCACTTCGCATTCGCCGATTGACTATCCGAGGCAAACTGGGCCAAATGCATCTGTCTGGCGAGTTTGTAGCAAGGTCAATGCTTTTTAATTGTCTCCGGCTGGCCACGGAGCGGTCAACGCTCCGATTTCCGCCATCTCGGGTTCAAGAATGATTTGGAGGTCATCGCGGCCGAGTCCATTGTCTACGACGCTCGGCAAGTGGCTGAAGCCGTTGGGCCGTAAACTACTGCAAGGGAGAGCTCATGACCAAGTACGAGTACAAGTTCGTAAGAGTGGAACTGAAGTCGGGTTGGCAGACGGACATGCCGAAGAAAGACTATCACCAATCGCGGCGGTTCATGGCAAGGAGGGGTGGCGCCTGATTCAGCTCTTCGCCTCGGCGCTATCGGGCACAAGCTGGGCAAGTTTTGTCGAACTGGTCTTCGAGCGCCCCCCAAACGTAAGTCATTTTGTGAAACTCGGATGGCGGGCTCCCAAATCGTTCCACGAGGGGCTTGCAAATGCAGGGGGACTTGGAAAGGATCTTCCTTAGCCTGGAAAAGGATTAACTGTTTTTAATCCAGGAGTCCTGCCCCTATCGCTAACCTCCAGCCGATAAGTAAGAAAGTTCGATGCAGTTCCCGCGCGCAGAACTATTCAGTCCGGCAAGCTGCGGAAGATCGGTCGAATAGGTGCTTGACGGCACTGTGGGGGGCGAGCGATGTGGTGTGCTGGTTGGCAGAGGTTCGGAACGCTGGCGATCATGAGTGCTTGGGCTATTACCTTATGCGGGCCAAAACACCAGCTTGCGTTAGCCCAGGAACAAGCACCTGCCTCTGATCCCTGGCATGCATCGGTCCAGCCCCCGCCGGTCCCGGTTGTTCCGCCCGGTCCGGTCTCGTCCGACAAGCCGCTGCCTATCAACCTCCCGACAGCCCTGCAACTGGCCGGCGTTCGTCCTATCGATATCGGCCTGGCGTCCGAGCGCATTCGGCAGGCCGCCGCCCAGCTGGATCGCGCCCAGGTGCTGTGGCTGCCCACGATCAACCTGGGCGTCGAATACTCGCGGCACGATGGGCAAATCCAGGAAACCCCGGGAATCGTGTTCGGGACCAGTAGGAGTAGCTTTCAGTTGGGTGCTGGGCCTGTCGCCGTCTTCGCCGTGACGGACGCCATCTTTGCCCCTCTGGCCGAACGACAGGTCGTCCGGTCACGGGAGGCGGCCCTGCAAACGGCCCGTAACGACAGCTTGCTGGCGGTGGCCGAGGCGTACTTCCACGTGCAGCAAGCTCGCGGTGAACTTGCCGGGGCCTTGGATGCGGCTCGCAGGGCTGACGAGGTGGTGCGCCGAACCGAGAAGCTGGCAGTCGGGGGTGACGGAATACTGGCCGATGTCGATGTAATTCGGGCGCGTAGCGAGTTTGACCGCCGCGATCAGGCCGTCGATTCAGCCCGCGAGCGCTGGCGGACCGCAAGTGCCGAACTGGCCCGTGTTCTCCGGCTGGACTCTTCTGCTCTCGTCGAGCCGCTGGAGACTCCGCACTTGCGGGTAACCCTCGTCGGGCTGGACAAAACGGTGGATGACCTGATTCCGGTCGGGCTCACCAACCGGCCGGAGCTGGGCGCACAGCAGGCTCTCGTCCAGGCGACACTCGTGCGGCTCCGCCAAGAGCGACTTCGACCGCTCATCCCCAGTGTGCTCCTGCGCGGGGCCTCCACCAACCCGTCCTTGGGGACGTTGGCGGGTGGGTACTTCGGTGGCGGCATCAATGACAACCTGAGCAACTTCGGCGCCCGCAGCGATTTTGACATCCAGGTGCTCTGGGAACTCCAAAACCTGGGATTCGGCAACGCCGCTCGCGTCCGGGAGCAGCAGGCTGGGAACCAGCTGGCCGTGTTGGAGTTGTTTGGCATCCAGGACCGGGTGGCGAAAGAGGTGGCCGAGGCGTATGCGCAGGCGCAGTCAGCGGCAGCCCGGATAGTGAAAGCAGAACGGGGGCTAAAGAACGCCGCTGAGTCCGCGGAGAAAAACTTCGCGGGCCTGGGACAGACAAAGACAGCTGGCGGCACGGCGCCGGCCAGCAAGGTGATCGTGCTGGTGATCCGCCCGCAGGAAGTCGTGGCTGCGGTGCAGGCGCTGGCCCAGGCCTACGGCGACTATTACGGAGCCGTGAACGACTACAACCGGGCTCAATTCCGCCTCTACCGCGCTCTCGGCCAGCCCGCGCAACTCCTGTCTGGACTGGAACTGGACTGTCCCGGCGCTCCGTCGAACTGCAACAGGGCTCCTCCGCCAACGGCACCCTGCTCGGCCATGCTTGGCGCCCCCAAACCAGTTCCGTGACTTTAGAGTGGCAGGGCGCGCTGGTTCAACCGCTTCCGCTATAGCTGTAGCGGTTCTAGCCCGGTTCGGTACATGCTGTTGCGGGTACATTAACCGTTTTTAACGTTCGTCGGGGTTCCAGATAGCGGCGCATCACCGGATAATAAGCAAATAGGGCCGGCGGCGGTCTTGCCGTTCGAACGTGTTTTTCCCGAGGTGCTACGATGAATCCGATTATCTTCGCAATGCGGCATCCGATCACGATGATGGTGGGCATTGTCGCCGTCGTGCTGGGTGCCGGTCTGGCCATCTTCCGCATGCCGGTGGACATTTTTCCTGACCTCAACGTCCCGGTCATCTACGTGGCCCAGCCCTACGGCGGCTTGGACCCGCAGCAGATGGAAGGGTTCCTCACCAACTACTACGAGTACCACTTCCTCTACATCACCGGCATTGACCACGTCGAATCGAAGAACATCCAGAGTGTGGCCCTGATGAAGCTCTTCTTCCACCCCGGAACCAACATGGCCCAGGCCATGGCCGAGACGGTTAGCTACGTCAACCGCTCCCGCTCGTTCATGCCCACGGGCACCGTGCCGCCCTTCATCATGCGCTTCGACGCCGGCAGCGTGCCCGTCGGCTACCTTGTTTGTTCCACCGACAATCCAAACGTCACCATCGAGAAAATCCAGGACGCGGCCCTGTTCCGCGTCCGCCCTATGTTCGCCAGTCTTCCCGGCGTGTCTGCACCGCCCCCCTTCGGAGGCAACCAACGAACCATCGTCATCCGGGCCGACCCGGAGCGCATGAAAGCCTACCACCTGTCCCCGGACGAGGTAGTCGCCGCGATCGCCAAAGGGAACGTGATCACCCCGGCGGGAAACGTCGCCATCAACGGCAAGGCCCCGATGGTACCGGTGAACTCCGTAGTCGGGGAGAACATCAAGGATTTGGAAAAAATCCCGGTCCGACTCGGGACCGATCCGACAGTCTACGTGGGCGACATCGGTTTTGTAGTGGATGCCGCGGACGTTCCCACCGGGTACGGCCTAGTCAACGGCAAGCGGTCGGTGTACATCCTGGTCACCAAGCGGGCCGACGCCTCCACCCTTAGCGTCGTCAACGAGGTGAAAGCCAAGCTGCCGGAAATGCAGGCCGTCGCGGGGGAAGACATCAAGGTCAAATTCGTCTTCGACCAGTCCCCCTTCGTCACCTCGTCGATCCGAGGTGTCGGCATCGAGGCCCTGCTCGGTGCCTTCCTGACCGGGTTGATGGTGCTCTTGTTCCTGCGCGACTGGCGCAGTGTCATCGTGGTCGTCCTCAACATCCCGTTCGCCCTGCTAGGCTCGATCGTCTCACTCTGGTTGACTGGCCAGACGATCAATCTCATGACGCTCGGTGGATTGGCACTGGCCGTCGGTATCCTCGTGGACGAGGCCACGGTCGAAGTCGAGAACATACACACCCAATTCGAGCATACGCCCAACATCGCCCGCGCTGTCCGGCGCGGCAACGCGCAGACCGCTGTGCCGCGCCTATTGGCGATGCTGTGCGTGCTGGCGGTCTTCATCCCCTCGTTTTTCATGCAAGGGTCGGCCAAAGCGCTCTTCGTGCCGCTGTCGCTGGCCGTCGGCTTCTCCATGGTGACCTCGTACATTCTCTCCAGCACGTTCGTGCCAGTGATGTCTACCTGGCTGCTGCGGCATTACCACCCCACTGCACACCAGTCGTCCCGCTGGTTCTCAATGGCTCGGCTCCAGGACGGATACGCCTGGCTCTTGCGGGGCGTCCTGCGGGTCCGCTGGCTCCTGCTGGCGGCTTACCTGGCTGTCCCCTGCCTCCTGGTCGGCTGGTGGTGGATGGGGCATCCAGGGCTGGGCACAGAGATCTTCCCCAAGGTGGACTCCGGTCAGTTCCAGCTACGGGTGCAGGCCCCCGATGGCACCCTTCTCGAAGACACGGAGGCCCTCGCCAAGGACGTGTTGGAGGAGATTGCCCGTGAGGCGGGCGGCGCACAGAACGTGGACATCAGCGTCTCCCTGGTCGGCACCGCGTCTTACAACTACCCCATCAATGCCATCTACCTGTGGACGGCGGGTTCCCAGGAGGCAGTCCTCCGCGTGGCCCTGAAACCGGGCAGCGGCATCCGCCTGGAGGAATTCAAGAACCGGCTGCGCGAGAAGCTGCCCAATACGCAGAGGCAGCAGGGCCCCGCCATGCAAGACGTGAAGTTGCAGTTTGAGGCAGGAGACATCGTTGAGCAGGTGATGAGCTTCGGCTCGCCCACGCCGGTGCAGGTGACGGTCAACGGTCCAAATCTACAGGAGAACCGTGCCTACGCAGAGAAAGTCCGGCAGCAGCTCGCCCAGATCCCGACGCTGCGCGACCTCCAGTACGAGCAGTCACTGGATTACCCCACCATCCAGGTCAACGTGGACCGCGAACTCGCCGGCCTGAGCAACGTGACCGCCGAAGAGGTCGGACGGGCGCTCGCGCCCGCCACACTATCCAGCCGGTTCACGACTCCGCTATTCTGGCGTGACCCGAAGAGCGGGAACGGCTACCAGGTCCAGGTGGAGATCCCGCAGTCCAAGATGAACTCGATCAGCCAGATCGAACAGGTCCCGGTCAAGTCTTCTGACGGCGCTGACATTCTTGTGCAGGACGTGGCCCAGGTCCGGCCGGGCACCATGCCGGGCCAGGTTGACCGCTACAACATGAAACGCATGGTCGGCCTCACTGCCAACATCGAGGGCGAGGACCTGGGAAACGTCGCCAAGCACATCGACGCAGCGCTCTCGGCCGTGAATAAGAGTCTGTGGACCGCCTATACGAGTCCCGAAGGCGAAGCCGGCTGGAAGCACGAAATTACCAAGGAGGTCCTGTACCAGAAAAAACTTCCCGGCCCGCCGAAACGCCTTTCGATCGAGGTCAGAGGCCAGGTGTTCCCCATGCGGCAGATGTTCGGCAGCCTGGCCGGCGGGAAGATATACGAGGGTTTGACCGGCGGACTCATCGCGGCAGTGCTCGTCATCCTGCTGCTGCTGACCGCGTATTTCCAGTCGGTTCGGCTTGCGTTCGTGGTCATCTCCACGGCCCCCGCAGTGATCGCCGGTGTGGTTCTGGCCCTCTTCGTCACACGCACGACGCTGAACATCCAGTCATTCATGGGGGCGATCATGGCTGTCGGCGTAGCGGTCGCTAACGCCATCCTGCTGGCGACTTTCGCCGAGCAAGGCCGCCGGGAGGGGAAGGAAGCGGGTGCAGCCGCTGTCGAGGGCGCCAAGCACCGGCTCCGGCCGATCCTCATGACGAGCTGCGCCATGATCGCCGGCATGGTGCCGATGTCGCTGGGCCTCGGCGAGGGGGGTGAGCAGACCGCGCCGCTCGCCCGGGCAGTTATCGGCGGACTCGCTGTCGCTACATTCGCCACGCTCTTCGTCCTGCCGTCTGTCTTCGCCGTGATCCAAGGCCGGAGCAGCACACGCTCCGCATCCCTCGACCCTGACGACCCGGAGAGTCCCAACTTTGACCGCGCCGGCGAACAATCGGCCGCACGCGACGGCAGCCCGGGGGAAACACCGCGGGCCAACCATTCGCCCGAAACCCAACCGAGCTAGAGGTCAATTATGCGCTTCATTCGTTTGCAATTCGGTTCTATTGTGGTAGCGATCGCCGGTGCCACGCTTTTGGGCCTGGCTGCGGCGTGTGATCGGCAAACGGCCGCTTCCTCGGACCACGCGGCTAAAGCGTCACCCACTGAGGCTCCGGCGGTGAAGGTCGTGCACCCGGAGAAAAAGGACGTGCGCCGGCTGATCGAACGCCCGGGGTACAACATCGAGGCATACGAGCGGACGGCGTTGTACGCCCGGATCGCCGGCTACGTCCGGAAATGGAATGCTGACATGGGCGACCGCGTGCACAAGGACGATATCCTGGCGGAGCTGTACGTGCCGGAGATGGAAGTGGAACTAAAACAGAAGGAGGCGAGCATCCGGCAAGCCTCATCAGAGATCGAGCAGGCAAGAGCTGCGAAACAACGTGCCGAAGCAGAACTGCAGCGCGCGAAATCCCAGGCCGAGCGCCTTGCGAAAGTAGGCCGCAGCGGCGTACTCGACAAGGAACAGGTTGAGGAGGCCGGCCTCGGATTCGAAGCCGCTCAGGCCGCGTTGGCCAAGGCCAAGGCGGACGTTAGCGTGGCGGAAGCCCGGCTTGAAGTAGTCAAAGCAGAGCGGGACCACGTGCAGGCGATGCTCGAATACACCAAGATTCGCGCCCCGTTCGACGGTGTGATCACCCGTCGCAACGTCAACACCGACGACTTGGCTCAGCCCTCCGCCGCCAGCAAGGGCGACTCGCTCTTCGTCGTGGAGAAGGTAGACCCGGTCCGTGTTTTCGTCAACGTGCAGGAACTGGAAGCTGTCTGGGTGCGCGACGGCGACACTGCCATCATCCGCCCACAGAGCCTGCCGGGACAAGAATTCAAAGGGAGGGTGACGCGCAATTCCGGCGCTCTACACCCCCAGAACCGGACGCTCCGCACCGAAATTGATCTGCCGAACGCCGACGGCAAACTCATGCCTGGCATGTACGTGAACGCCACGATCATTGCCGAGCACAAGAACGTCTGGTCCCTGCCGGCCAAAGCCGTGGTGACCCAGGGTGAGCAAAGCTTCTGCTACCGTGTAGAGCAGGGCAAAGCGGTTCGCACGCCAATTCAAGTCGGCCTCGTCGGTAAAGAATGGGTCGAAGTCTTGAAGAAACAAGCGCGGCCAGCCAAGGCGGGGGAGAAAGACCAGTGGGAAGGCTTTAACGGTGAGGAGATAATTGTTGCTAGTGACCTGACATCGCTGACCGACGGCCAGGCGGTCAACGTATTGGCTGGCCGGAAGTGATCAGCTCGGTCACTCTATGTCTAAACAAATCTTGGTTTTCCCTTCGACGGCGCAGATAGGCGCCCGATCTCACTTGGCCGCCTGTGCCTCCAGGCGACGGATTTTCCGAAAAAAAAGTTATCTTCACGACCAGAATATGCATGTAGAGCGGGGCTCCGCACTGGACGTAACTGTGGCCTTGTGAATCCTTGGACTCGAAGGGATACGTCGGGCAGATATACCTCGGAATCGCGTTCGTAAACGCCGATCTGAAATCTAAAATCTTCATTGGAGTTCATTCTACCTTTAAGAATTCCAGCGAAGGCTGAAACCAGGTTGAGGCCATGCCCGTTTCCACGATTTTCATTGGTTGTGCCGGCTGGGCGATTCCCCGCACCCATGCAGTGGATTTCCCGGGAACCGCAAGTCACCTCGAGCGCTATGCCCACCAATTCCCCGCGGTGGAGATCAACTCTTCCTTCGATCGGCCCCATAAACCTGCCACCTATGCCCGCTGGGCGGCTTTGGTGCCGGAGGGTTTCCGGTTCGCAGTCAAAGTTCCAAAGGTGATCACCCACACAAGCCGGCTCACCGGCACCGATTTATTGGGCCAGTTTCTTCAGGGCCCCGCCGCCCTGGGAACCAAACTCGGCCCCTTGCTGGTGCAACTGCCGCCCAGTCTGGAATTTGACCAACGGATAGTGCAGAAGTTTTTTCTGACCCTGCGCAAACAATACGCAGGAAGTATCGTTTGCGAACCCCGCCACGGGAGCTGGTTCACGGCTCCGGCAAATCAACTGCTGGAAAAATATCGGATAGCCCGGGTTGCTGCCGACCCTTCCATTGCATCCGAGCTGAAACCTGGCGGCTGGAAAGGCCTCGTATATTATCGCTTGCACGGTTCGCCGCGCCGGTATTATTCCGCTTATTCGGAGGCGTTCCTCAAGCGACTGGCCGAAACCCTCCTTCGTGCGGCCCGGACGGCACCTGCCTGGTGCATCTTCGACAACACCGCAGCCGGCGAAGCCACACGCAATGCCTTGTTCTTATGGAAGCTGCTTGGACAATCAAATATATGAACCACTAAACTCATCCGACTCCGTGCATCTTCAGCCACCGCGCCCGCCGCACCCAGTAAAACCGTACCGGCAAAAACAGATCCACCACTTCATCGGAAATCAAAAGCCCCCCCAGGACCGGCAACGCCAGCGGTGCCAGGAATTCCCCCCCAATCCCCTTGGCAAAAACCATCGGGAAAATCGCCAGGATGGCGACCCCTTCCGTCAGCAGCTTCGGTCGGAGCCGGTGGACTGCCCCCTCAATGACGGCCTGGCGGAGTTCTTCCAGAGATCGGATGTTCTCCAGCCCGCCGCGCTTGTCGATGGCCTGGCGCAGATATACCAGCATGATGATGCCGGTTTCCGTTGCCATGCCGAAGCAGGCGATGAAGCCGACCCAAATGGCTACGCTGAAGTTGACTTCTCCCCAGTCTGGCATGATCTTGGGAAAGAAAACCATGAAAAAAGCGCCGCCGGCCCATGCCTCGGGGAGGGCCAGCATCATCAAGGACGCGTCAGCGAGATCCTTGTAAGTCAAATACAAAATGACAAAGATGAGAACGACTACCGCCGGCAAGACAAATCGCAATGTCCGGGCCGCCCGCGTCTGGTGCTCATACTCCCCGGCCCATTCAATCGAAACGCCCTCCGGCAGTGGAACTTTTTGTGCGACCACGCGCTGGGCTTCTTCCACGAAGCCGACGCTGTCCCGGCCGCGGACATTGAGCGTGACATAATTCATGAGCCGGCCTTTTTCGCCTTTGATCATGGCCGGCCCTTCCACGATTCGGACCTCGGCAACCGCGCTCAACGGAATCGCTGCTTTCCCTTTCCCCCCATGCTGCGGACCGGCCTGGTGAACAGCCTTGCCGCCAGGAATAGAGGTTAGAGATCGGAAGTCAGAACTCTTATCTCTGATCTCTGACATCTGACTTCCGACTTCCGACTTCTGACTTCCGTTCTCTGACCTCTGACCTCTGCTGATCAACAACCGCCGGACGCTTTCTTCATCCTCCCGCAGGGCCCGCGCGTAGCGAATGCGGACCGGAAACCGGTCGCGCTTCTCGACCGTGTAAGTAATCACCCGCCCTCCCAGGGCCACTTCGATTTCGTTTTGAATGTCTTCCACGGTGATGCCATAACGGGCTGCCTTCTCGCGGTCGATGTCGATTTGCAAATAGCCCTTGTTCATGAAAGGCGCTGCCAGCACATCGCGGGCGCCGTCGAGGGGTTTCAGGACCGCTTCAATTTCCTTGGAAATGCGCTCGATGGTTTCCAGATCGGGGCCGAACACCTTGATGCCGACATCCGTTCGCACCCCGGTCGAGAGCATGTCGATCCGGTTGATGATGGGCATGGTAAAAATGTTGCTCCATCCTGGTACTTGCAAAACGCGGCCCATCTCATCGGCCACCAGGTCGCCTTTTTTGCCTCCTTGCCGCGGCCAGAAAAACACGCGGTCTTTGAACGGTTTTGCCAGCGCCTCGTTCAATACTGCACTTGCAAGTTGCTCCGCTTTTTCCCCTTTGATCAATGCCTTTCCCCGCGCTTCCCGGGCCACCTCTTCCAGGGCATACCACGTGAACGCGCCAACACCGTAATCGAATAACTCCCAATTGATTTTCTCCACTTGCCGTTTCCACAACTGCAAGCGCTGATCGCTAACCGCTCGGTTTATTTCTTTGGCAAACGTCTTCTGTTCTCCACTCAGAAGTTCATTCGCCTGATGCAACCAGGCGATCCACAAAGGTACTTTTAGCTCCAAGGCTTTTACAGGGTCATTGATCTTTTGCAGATCGGCCAATCGATTGGCGACTTCGCCGCACAGTTTGGTCACGTCCTCCAGGGCTGGGTTTCGGGCTAACCAGGGGCCGTAGGAAGGGGAATCTCTTCGCGTCCATCCGTCGATCAGTCCGTTTTCCTCGGAACAATCCAGGGCATTAAGATCCCCCTGTCGGCGAAATCTCTGCATGATTTCGGCAATGGCGAAGCGGGTCAATTGCGTGCCCAGTTCTTTCTCGAATTCTTGATACCGCGTGGAAGCAAAAGTGCGCATCGTTTCATCAAAACGCTCCAGCGCCTTTTGCGTGGCTGCGTTGATCAGACTGTCCCGGTCGTCCGCATGGTGGGCCTGGTAAATCAGGTCCCGCTCTTCCAGGGTTCGCGCAACCTCCCGGACTTGTCGCGCTGCATCCTCATATCTCAAGACCCGCTTGGGCCAAAGGTCCCGGAGCCGAAAGTTCACGAAAGTCTCCACCATCTCGAGGGGTGCCGGATCGGTGGGTGTATCGGCCCGGCCTGCCTTGCCGATAATCGACTCGACTTCCGGAAAGCCCCGCAGCAGGGCGTCCCGCGCCTTCAGATCATCCGCCACTTCGGTCACGCTGGCGCGCGGCACGGTCACCGGCATATCCATGATCGTCCCCTCATCCAAAGGCGGCATAAATTCCCCGCCGATTTTCGGAAAATGAAACGCCCATAAACCCAGCAGGACCAAACTGGCCAGCGAAAGGCTTCGCGAGAATAGGCCGTGGGTAAAAATAACGGTCAAGCTAGCTACGATCGCAAAACCAATCAAAAATAGCGGTTTCCACGCCCAGCTCCCCAGTCCCACGAACACCTGTAACGGGAAAAATCCCGCCGCCAATATTAAGAGAGCGGCAAACATCCACATCACCAGGTTGCGCCGCGGCAAAGCCCAGGTCAGCAGGGGTTTGTAGATTCGAATGAAGCTCCGGACAATCCAGTTTTCCTCTTCGCTGCGCAGCCGGCCCTTGATGAAAGTCGGGATCAATGCCGGCACCACAGTCACCGAGATAATCGCCACCCCGATCAAGGCAAACGACTTGGTAAACGCCAGTGGATGGACGTACTTGCCTTCCCGGCCGCTCAGCATAAACACCGGGATGAACGATACCAGCATGATCATCACCGAAAAGAAAATGGGCCGGCCTACTGTCCGGCACGCGGGAATTACCATCTCCCGAATGTCGCCGGCCACTTTGCGGTCTCCGAAATGAGCCTTCAAGTGATGCGTGGCGTTTTCCGTCATCACGATGGCCTGGTCCACTAGGATGCCGATGGAAATAGTGATCCCGGCCAGCGACATGATGTTGGCCTGAATATCAATGATCCCCAATCGGCGCAACAACCACATCAACAGAAAAGAAAACAGCACCGACAAAGGCAGGGTGACGCAGATCACAAAAACACTGCGCAAATGCATGAGAATGAGCAGCACGGCTACAGAAGCGATGACCATTTCATGCCACATGACCTCGGTGAGCGTGTGAATGGCGCCGGTAATAAGGCGCGTGCGGTCGTAAGCCGGTACGATGCGCACTCCCTTGGGCAATCCCGGTTGTACCTCTTGGATCTTTTCTTTGATCCGCGCCGTCACGGCCAGCGGGTTTTCCCCGTGCCGCATCAGGACGACGCCCCCCACGACCTCATTGCCGTTCTTTTCGTAGATGCTCCGCCGAAACTGGGTGCCGAGTTGCACGGTCGCCAGGTTTTTGACGTAGATCGGGGTGCGGTTCACCTCCTTCACCACCGTGTTGTCGATGTCCTTTTGGTCCTTGATCCAGCCCACGCTCCGCACGAGATACTCGGCGTTATTCTTTTGAATGACCCCGCCGCCTACGGCGAGGTTGCTCCCCGCCACGGCGGCGTACAAGTCTCCCAGCGTGATGCTATAGGCCCGCAGCGCCTCGGGACGGACATCAATCTGGTATTCGAGCGGAGCCCCGCCGACTGTCGCGACCTCGGCCACACCCGGCGCGGCATTGAGCTGGGGCGCGATGGTGAACTTGTTGAGCGCCCACAGCCGCCCCGGGTCTTGCGGGTTCTCCGGGCTCGGTTCCACGGTGTACCAAAATATTTGTCCGAGCGCGGTGGCGTCCGGAGCCATGTAGGGCACGACGCCGCGCGGCAGGAAGTTGCCGGCCTGCCCGAGTTTTTCCATCACCCGCTGCCGCGCGAAATAGAAGTCGATGTTGTCCTCGAAAATTAGCGTGATCATCGAAAAATTGAATTCCGAAGACGACCGAACCGCCTTGATCCCTGCCAGTCCTTGTAACTTGAGAGCCAGGGGATAAGTGACTTGTTCTTCAATTTCGCTAGGACTTCTCCCCATCCAATCGGTGAAGATGATGACCTGATTTTCACTGAGATCCGGCACGGCATCCACCGGCGTATGGAGGACGGCATAAATCCCCCAGACGCTCAGCGCCGCCGCCAAAACGAGTACGATAAACCGGTTCCGGATCGAATATTCAATTACTTTTTCGATCATGGATAAACTTCTTGATTTCTTTTACCTTCGCCAGGGTTTCATCCGATTTTTCCAGCGCTGATTTCTGGCAACTCTTGCAGCACAAGTACACCGTTTCGTCCCGGACCTGCACCTTCACCGGCACTCCCATGGAACCAAGCCGTTCGTTGCTGATCGGACAAATGTCTTGCTCGTCCACAAGTCGGCGTTCATCCGCGTTCAGCTTGCCACGGGCAGCTTGTACTTCGGCTTCCTCTGCTTCCCCGCTTCCTGATTTTTTCAAACGGACGATCTCCCGCCGATCGGAGACATTCGCGGATTCTTGGCAGCCCGCCAAAACCGCGCAAAAGGCGACAGCCGCCCAGATCAAACCATAGCGTTCCATGAATTCGGTCTCCTTTCCCTAGTTATCAAAAGAGCTTTTTCTCTGTTTCAGCCAAGTTACACGGGCCAGCATTTCCTTCGGGTTCTCCAGAGCTTCTTTTATGCACGTCTTACAACACAAAAACACCGGTTGCCCTTCGAGCGTTACTTTCACCGGCACTCCCATCGAACCGAGCCGGCTATCTTTCAAAACGGGACAGAATTCTTGCACCCGTGCCAACCGCCGATCGGCTTCCGTGGGCAGCCTGGCGAGGTTGGTTTGGACGTTCGAGTCCTCATCTCTTGGCGTGGAAGGCCGAACCAGACTTCCGGAAGATGGACTTCCCTTGCCGCTTCCGGTGCCGCCGAAATAGATGGAACCGGCCGCCGGGTTGAGCCGGGTCTCCGCATCGATTAAGAACGACCCCGCCGTGGCTACGCGATCCCCCACTTCCAAACCTCGTAGCAACGGATAATAGGTGAGCCCATCCGGCCCTGCCATTCGCGGGCCCAATTCCACTTTCACCCCTTCGTAAACACCCTCGGACTCTTCCCGATAGACAATCTTCTGATTGCCGGTGTCGATGACAGCGCTTTCCGGGACTGCTGGGACCAGGCCCCGAGTCAACAGGGACAACCGCACGGCTTGGTCGAGCAGCGGTTCAACTCCTGAAAGCTGGGAGATACCCCCGACCGCGTTTTCAACAGTGGTTTGCCGGACCTGGTCGTCTGCAAGCGATCGAGCTAAAAGCGGCAATCGTTCCGGCGGCACTTGCATGGTGACCGTGGCGGAAGTTCCCGGTCGCAGCTTGTGTTCGGGATTGCTCAGTTCGAAGCGGACCGTAAGCGTGCGGGTTTCCTGATCCACATGCGGATGCACGAACGATAGATTGCCGCGAAACCTTTCGTTGGGGAAAGCCGGAGTAGTAGCCGTTACACTCAGCCCTTCTTTGGCGCCCGCTCCTTGTCGAAATTGATGTTCCGCCTGGAAAAACGCCATGTCTTCCTCGTAAACCTGCGCCTGGATCCAGACCGTGGAAAGGTCCGCCAGGTCGTACAGAGGCATCCCTTCGTCCACGAATTGGCCTTCGCGGACATACTTCTTGATCACATGGCCGTTGCTGGGCGAGCGGATCTTGAGATGCGTGTTGGCCTTGCCGGTGGTCACGATTTCGTTGATTTGATCGTCGCTGATGCCCCAGAGTTGCAGGCGTTCCCGCGTCATGCGAAGAGCTTCAGTGTTGTTGGTCCGCTTCGCCTGGAGCAAGCTTTGCACGCTGATTACCAGGTCAGGGCTATAAAGGGATGCCAATTCATCACCGCCGTGGACCAGGGCGCCCGTCTGGTCGACGAATAGCTTTTCGATCCGCCCTTTCACCCGCGCAGCGACTTGCTTCATTTCGCGTTCGTTGAATTCCACATAGCCGACCGTTGTGATTTCCTTGGTCAACGGCACGAAATCCACTTTCGAGGTCTTGATGCCCGCCAGGACAACGCGGTAGGGGGAGAGCTGCACCCGGTTGACGGTGCCCGCCGGCAAGACCTGGCCTTCTGTTGCTCCTTTGTTCCGTTTCGACAACGGCATGAAACAGATGGGGCACTTATCCTTGGGGTTATCGCGGACCACGGTCGGATGCATGGGGCAAAAATACTCGAAGTCTGCCGATGCGGCGGTCTCCGCGACAGGCGGGCGCGTCCACCTTTCGTAATAGGCCGTGAGCAAATCCCATTTTATGATGACCAGGCCGATGGCCAACAGAATGAGCACGAAGCGGAAGCGCGCCAGGTTGACCAGGATCAAAAAGTGGAACCACCAGCGAATTTTGCCCCAAAGGCCGAGGCCCGGCGGAGCGCGCAGCCCGCCTTCGTCACTTACGCCAATATCATGAATCTGACATTCTTCGGACATTGCTTGCTCCCGCTCCAATTCTTGGCGACCGCGGCATGACTCGGCCGGTTGTAAGAAGCGCAATGATGCAACTCGTGAGCAGTGGTTATTTATCACTCACCGCTCACCACACATTTGGATCGGCTTAAATGAGCAAATGCAAGAGAAGGGTCACGAGATCGGCAGCTGGTGCCGGCCCATTGATGTGCCAGGCTGTCTCCCCTGAATTCGGCCCAGGGCAAGCCGGGGTTGGCAGGGTTCCCGGAGAAAAAACGAGGTCCGGTAACAGTTCTTTTGGCATACTGGCTTGGCCGGCGGGCAGCCCGGCATGTTCGGTATGCACCATTTGGAGAAGGCAATTCGCCCGGTCGCAAATGAATTGCTTTTCGGGTTCATTTGCATCACCGCGGTTCCGGTGGCGCGTGGGGCAATGCTCGCTGATAGATGGCTCGGCTTTGGCTTTGCGCGAAGAACAACAGCTTCTGGGGGAAGGGCTCGCACAGCATCTTCCTCCGCAACCGCACCCGATTTGCTCGATTGCCTGGGCAGGGGAGGCGATCGCGGATTTTCCAGCAGAGCAGGCACAAGACCATTGCGGGAAGCCGGCAAGCAGCGTCGTGAAGGCTGTTAACCAGACCTGCGCCGACCGCAATATCTTGAACAAACGATCCATAACTCCTCCGCCACGATTATGGCTCTGGCGCAAACTTCGGGCAAGGGCAATTCCAACCTATTCGCCGTAGCTAAATACGCAAGAATTCAGACTTGCAATTACTGCAAGGAGCAAAACGGATGAACGGAAAAAAATTAGCAGGACGAATCTTGCTTCCTTACCGAAAATCGTCTACCCTGATAATTCGTTTTACAATTTCGCTTCATTTCCAAAGAGGCGCATCATGGGCAGTTCGCTCGAATCATTATGGCGCTATATGGACCGCCTCCAGGACCGGGCGCCCGTGTCAGAACTAACCTCCCGGCTGGCGGAACTCGACATCGACTGCGACGATGTGGCGGAATTTGTCCGCTTCTCCGACCGCCACTACATGCGCAACCTGATGCGCTCCGGTCGCTGGTTTTATGCGTTGATCCTCTGCTGGAAAAACGGGCAGCGGTCGCCCATTCACAATCATGCGGGATCGAGTTGCGGCGTGCGCGTTCTGCGCGGTACGGCGACGGAAACCTTCTTTGATTTTGCTCCCAACGGAGCCGTCAAGGCCACGTTTTCGCGCGACTGCCCTCCGGGGACAATTCTCGCGAGTGCGGACACCGATATTCATCAGGTTTCCAATCTTCAAGCCGGAGATGCGGACCTGGTAACGCTCCACATCTATTCCCCACCCTTGTTATTCATGGAAACCTATTCTCTGACCGACATGACCCGCGGCCAGGAGCCGATGCTGCTGGAATTCTGCGATGCAGCAGGAATCTAATTTTCCTTAGCGAAAAGGCCAGACATCGCGGAGAAGCGCAAATTCGTCACGGCGGAAGCCGAAAATAGTGAAACCCCCTTGGAGGCGGTCCGGAGCTGGGTCACCCCCAACCGACTGTTTTTTGTCCGCAACCATTTCGACGTCCCGGCGATCGACCTGGAAAATTGGTACCTGAAAGTAGAAGGGTGTGTGGATCGGCCGAAATCTTGGACCTGGGAGGAGTTGGCGGCTCTCCCCGAACGAACCGTCTTTGCCACCGTCGAATGCGCCGGCAATGGGCGTTCCTTTTTGCAGCCCAAGGCCCACGGTGTCCAATGGGCCGCGGGGGCCATTGGCCACGCGGAATGGACCGGCGTGCCCCTGCGCACCGTGTTGGAGAAAGCCGGCGTTCGTGCCCGGGCTGTCGAAGTTCTCGTCGAGGGCATGGACCGCGGCCGCGAAGCAAATCATCCCGATGAAATGGCCTTTGCCCGAAGCTTGCCGCTTGCCAAGGCTTTGCATCCCGACACGCTCCTGGATTTTCGGATGAATGGCGAACTATTGGAACTCAATCATGGCTTTCCGCTGCGGTTGTTCGTTCCGGGGTGGTACGGCGTCGCATCGGTCAAATGGGTGAAGCGGATCGCCGTGTTGGACCGGCCCTTCCGCGGCTACTTTCAAACCATGAAGTACACCGTGCAACGCCGCAAGGGGATTGACCTGGAAACGGTTAGCGTCCGGGAAATGGCGGTGAAGTCGGAGATCCTTCGGCCCGCTGCCAGTGAAGTACTGGGCATCGGCACGAATCGGCTGTTCGGCGTGGCCTGGGCCGGCGAAGAAGCTGTGGCGAACGTCGATGTGAGCACCGATGGCGGTCGGTCGTGGAGTCCGGCGGAGCTAATCGGCCCGCCCGCCCCCTATTCCTGGACCATGTGGGAATACCTCTGGGAACTCGCCCAGCCCGGCAACTATAGCCTGATGGCCCGGGCAACCTCCGCATCCGTCAAAGTCCAGCCGATGGAGCACGACTCCTTGAACGGAGGCTATCTCATCCACAACTGCCGGCCCCGCGTCGTCCGCGTGGAAGCTGCCCGGCAAGCCTTGCGCGGCGATGCCGATTTGATCGTCTATGATATGAATGCCTTTGCCGAAGAGAACAGCCGCATTCCGCTCGATGTGGAACTCGAATTTGTTGGCGGCGAGGGCATTTAAACCTTCAAGCCGCCGGGTTCTTGTCGACTTGACCCTCGAGAGCAACATGGGTCAAGTTTCCAACTTGACCTTGTGAAGCGTTTCGCATTTCTTCCAGTATCCGTAGCATCTCCTGATTTTGATGATGGATCTCGTCGAATAAGCTGAAAGTCGCCTGACCTGCGACTTGTTCAATGAGCCACGGAATATCCTCCCGATCCACGGCCGGCTTCCCTTCCGGAAGCGGCAATTGCACCCCCGGCAGAACGCCGATCCGCGATCGGCATTTTCGGTCCAGGTAGCTCATCAACCGGCGCACTCCCTCCGCATTCAACTTGTCGCCCTCTCGCTCCGCGAGAGGTTGGCTGCTTTCGCCATCTCGTTCCTCGAAAAGCCCACCGCGAACCAATCTGGGATGTGCATCTTCCTTTATTTGGGTTTTCTCGTGCAGCCGTTGAGCGTAAATCTGAAAAATCTTCCCGGCCACTGCATATTGCATCGTCCCCGTACCGGCAGTCCGGTGGATTTCATGTGCCAATTCGAACGCCGCAGCGGCAAGGAAACTTTGTTCGCAGTCCGCGAATCCCAACAATGCCGCGATAAGGCGCGCCCTTTGCCGCGCAACCAGCACGTCGCGATTACTGCGAATCGAAACCGAAAGAAGCGAGGTGATCATCGCCGGCGTCCTCCTTGACAGCCTTCGTGGGTCAAGTTTCCAACTTGACCATGAGCTGATACTGATTTTAGGAACCAAATCGGTTCCGGGAAGGTCTCTCTGCCGTCCGACTTCTGTCTTCTGACTTCTGCCCTCTCTGCCCCCTATTTCCCCCCAGCCACCTGGACCTCCGGCGTTTTCAGGAGCTTGGCAACCTCCGCAGATAGAACCTGGGCATTCTTGCCGTCTTTGGTGCAGCCGCTCACGATCTTCACCACCTTGCCTCCTTTATCAATAAGGATGTTGGTGGGCATCGTTTTGGCATCGAAGGTCTTCCAGAATTCGCCCTTGGGATCTTCCAGCCACAGGAAGGAAATATTCTTCTTCACAACATAATTGCTGGCATCTTCCGGTTTTTCCCGGAACACGGCGAGGGTTTTCAGGCCTTTGCCGTCGTACGCGGCCTGGAGCTTTTGGAAGAATGGCAACTCCTGGTCGCAGCCCGAGCAGGCACACGTCAGCCGAACCAGCACCGGTCCCTCGGCGGTCAATTTGCCCAAATCATACGATTTCTTGCCGTCCGGCGAACGCAAGACAACCTTGGGTGCTTGCTGGGGTTGTTCCCCGGCCCGAACGCTCGCGATCAGAAACAGTGCCGCCATTGCAGCGGTGCCGACGGTACGCATGAAAAGCCTCCGCAAGTAGGTGGGACACGACATCCGCCCAGACCCCCCTGGCGCTGGTCGAAGTCGTGGATAAAGTCAAGTGTAGCCGCTCGCGAGCAGGAAGCCAAGGAGAATTAGCGGAAAAACTGACTTCTCACGGCACCTGCGTCATTTGACTGAAGACAAGCACCCACGGCCCGTAGCGTCGTGCCCATGTATCCGACAAGCGGTTGTTGCGCAAGCGGACCACCACGTTGCCCGCGCGGTCCACCATGTCGCAATCATATTGGTAGGTGATGACCGCGGTGTCCGTGTCCGGCCGGCCGAGGTACACCTCCAGCAGTTGGCATCGGTCCATCAGCCCGTTTTTGTCTTGCAATAGGCTCAGCGCTCTTGACGATTCCGCCAAGTTACTTTATAACACAAAGTACTCTACCACACGGCGTCAAAGTCGGCAAAGCACCAGTGCTTTGCCGTTAACCGAAAAGATTCCGACACAAACTTCGGCCTTGAGAAGGAGACTGGAATGGCTTCCCCATGGCTACCCGCCAAAATGAGCTTCCCTCCACGGCTGAATCCTTCGCTCGCCACGGGACCCGTGACACCTCGGCTGGCACTTTTGCTCAATCCGTTTTACCCCAAAGACCCTCACGCCAGTTTCGGCAAGCACGTTTTGACGCCGACTTTGGCCCTGACAAGTGTGGCCGGCGCCACGCCACCAAACTGGGAGGTTCGCTACTGGGATGAGAATCTTTTACAAGGTCCGCCGCCTTCGAGTCCCTTCCCGCAGGTTGTCGGCATTACGGTCCATTTGACATTCGCCCGCCGCGCCTACGAGCTGGCGGCCTGGTATCGCCGTCGGGGAGCGAAGGTAGTTCTGGGCGGCTTGCATGTGCTCTCCTGCCCGGAAGAGACCGCTCCGCATGCGGATGCCCTCGCCATTGGGGACGGCGTGCAAATGTGGCCGATTATTCTCCGCGATGTCGAGGCGCGCGCCTTACGCCCCGTCTACCATGCCGATTTTCGCCGGCCGTACCGCGAGGATCCGCCGGCCCGCCGCGAGCTGTTGCCGCGCAACTCCTTCCTGACGACCACCAGCCTGATTGCCACACGGGGCTGCCACAATCGTTGCGGCTTCTGCTATCTCTCCACGGAAGGTTTGCACATGCCGTATCTCGTTCGCGGTCCGGAACAGGTCGTGGCCGAGTTCCAGGCCGATGATCAACCTTATGGCGTGTTCATCGACAACAACCTCGGCTCGAAACCGGACTACCTGCGCAGTTTGTGTCGAGCGCTGCGCCCCCTGGAGAAAATCTGGAGTGCGGCGGTCACGATCGATGTCACCGATGATCCTTCGCTCGTGCGCGAGATGGCTCTGGCGGGCTGTACTGGAGTTTTCATTGGGTTTGAATCACTGGATGACGGCAATCTCGCAGCGGCCCGCAAGCGGACGCCGCGCACGGCGGATTATGCCCGCCGCGTCGACATCCTGCACCAAAACGGCATCCAGGTGAATGGCAGCTTTGTCCTGGGTTTCGACCATGACGGCCCCGATGTTTTCGCCCGGACCGCGGACTGGATCGAACAAAATCGGCTGGAATGTGCGACGTTTCATATTCTCACGCCCTACCCCGGCACGCCGCTGTTCCGCCAGATGGAGGCGGACGACCGGATATTGCACAAGAACTGGGCCCTCTATGATACCGCTCATGTCGTGTTCAGGCCTCGTGGGATGACCGTCGAACAGCTCGCGGAAGGATACGCCTGGTGCTACCAAAGATTGTTTTCCCACGCATCCATTTGGCGCCGGCGTCCGTCCGACTGGCGTGCCGTGGCGCCCTATTTGGCCATGAGTTACTTGTACAAACGCTCGAACCTCTTCTGGCATTTTTTGATCCGGCATCGCCTGACGGCAATGACCTGGCGTCCGCTCGTAGAATGGACGCGCCGCCGGCATCTCCGTTTTCGCCGCCGCCTGGAAAAGTCCGCCGAAGCGCTGATCGCCGTTCGTGCGGCGACAATGGTGTCGGCCGGAGTGTAAGCTAGCGAAACGAGTGATCTTTCTTGGATCGCGGCGCTTGCAGGAAGCGCCGGCAGAAGCTCGTATGGCATTATGATTTCCATTCGTTTTTCAGACGCTGCGTCGTTCAAGATTTTCTATTGCTGCGGAGCTTGCGCATGAGCGGAGGCAGGATCAGAACCGCAACGATGGCGACGGGAGTGACATCCGTTGGCCAGGACGATTCGACATATTCGACAATTGGTGGGCGTTTGACAGTCTTTTGATTCTTATCCCGGGAAAAATACACATCGGCCGGTGCTATCTGATAAGGCCAGTGATCTTCAAACTCCGTTAACCACAAGTCTGCGGGCCCGGAGTTCGGCGGCAGATTCAGCAATGCAAATGTTTTGTTGCGGGCCTGGAAGGTAAGTTTGTTGGCCCAGACAACCCTGCCGGTCCACGGCACTTGCGGCGTCAGTTCGCCCTGATAACGCGCATCGGCGAGGAAATAGATGCGCAGGAGGCGCTGGTTGGCTCCCAGGGCCCCGGCGGCATTCTTGGAGTCCGGCTCGCGATAGGGGAACAGCGGCCGGTCGGTCTTGAAGCTCATCCGTAAGGCCGCGGCAGCGACAGTCTTTCGCTGCCTGGCGTCCGCGTTTTTGGCGACCTTCAGTGCCGTGATTTTCCAGCCGGCTTCGACATAGGGTTTTGCCCAGGCTTCTACCTCCGGTGAAAATACATAGCCGTTACTCTTGAGCCAGTTGACGAGTTCATTGGTGGAACTGGATTCCAGCACAACCGCTTTGAACCCAGCCACTTCCTTTTCGAGCAGTACCTGGACGGCCGGCAGCGCTGCGCCCTGTTGCACGTAGCCCGCGCTTTGATTCAAACCGCTCGCGCAGCCTAAGCCGCCGCTCGGGTGTGCAGCTTTTTGTCTGTCCGGTTCGGTTAATTTCATCAGAAAAGGAAAGGCCTCGTTGCCAGATTCGTTTAACTCAGGCTGACTCGGTGAGGGAATTAGAAAACCGAATTCCTCCGCGTCACTCATGAATGACGCTTTACGGATGAAGTGCTCGGTCTTTGTGGCGGGGTCCCAGACAATGATGACCGTTTGATCGGCGTTGACCACCGGCTTGCCGGAAGGCGCAAGCGGGCAACAAGCTGGCGCCATCGGCGCCACGAGGGATGAAAGTGAACCGAGAATTGCAGCCGCCAGAGATACGTAAAACACGACGCCTTGGGTCATTGTTATGTCACCTTTGTACTCAACTATATTTTTGTCGCGGACCGTCGCCCGCCAAATAAGCTAACGTAGTTCTGATGGTGTTTTCGACGAATGTCGATCGATGAATTGCAGAATCGCCTCGGTTGTGGACCGGTTTGCGGATAACAGCGGAATGTTGAACACTAAGCTATCGTGGTTCCGCCATCGCATTACTTTTTCTTCGACTTCCGTGCCGCTAGCTTGCAAAGCAGCCGAGAATTCCTTGGCCATGCGGCGCATCGGCGGATAATCCCAACCGCCGCTGATTATCAAGAAAGGAGGCAGACCCGGGCAAACATGATTTATCGGCGAGGCTTGGCGGATAGCTTCCGGGTCGTCGCCGAAGATGAAGGCCAATGGGTGAACCTCCAGCTTGCTCCGAACGATTCCCCGAGAATCAGCAGCGGCCCAATTCCAATCGAATTCATCAAGGCGGTAGACACCGCTAACGCCGATGACGCCGCGGATTTCTTTTGCGGCGCGGTTCACCTGTTTGAGGTACGTTTCATCGGTGGCCAGCAGGGCGGCAAGGTGCCCGCCGGCGGAATGGCCTCCTACAAAAAGTTGTTTGCGATCGCCGCCGTAATCTTCACAATTCCGATAAACCCAGGCAAAGGCCCGCGCCACGTCCTTGATGTGCTCCGGGTGGCGGACACCCGGGGAAAGGCGATAATTCGGCACAGCGACAACGAGCCCTCGCTCGGCCAGGCAACGGGCTACCGTGCCGTAGCCGTAGATGCCGAGCACATTGTCTTTACTCATGGCAACCCAGGCGCCGCCGTGGAGGAAGATCAGCACGGGGTGCTGGCGGTTGTCCAAGGGCCGGTAAATGTCCAGCTTATGCCGAGATGCGTCCGGATCGAGTGGGATATCGTAATAGCAGATATCGCGGAAGGTACGCACCGGATATTTTTCTTGAGGTTCACGATCTGCCGCTCCGAGCTGCGCGATACTGGAGACGCCCAAACAAGCACAAATCACTATGAACCACCGTCGCAACACTTTGACCGCCCTTTTCCAAATCGAAGAGTGTTCTCTTTCAATCGAAATTGCCGTAAGTTCTTATGCAGCTGCGCGGGCACGCCGGCGTAAGAAGGCGGCACAGCTCTCTACGACTCGCTCTTGTTGTTCCATTGTCAATTCCGGGTACATTGGCAAGGCCAGGACGGAGCGGCTGGCTTCTTCGCTGGCGGGGAAGTCGCCCGGGGCGTAGCCAAGATAGCCGAGGCATTCTTGCAAGTGGAGCGGAACCGGATAGTAGACTTCGCAGCCGATCTTCTCCACTTTCAAATGATGCATGAGAGCATCGCGCTGGCCCTGCGCCACGCGGACGACATACTGATGAAACACGTGGCGCCCTTTTGCGTGAGCTACCGGCCGTTTGAGAAAATGGCCCAAGTGGTAATCCTCAATTAACGAGTCGTAGCGGCGGGCGACAGTCCCGCGCTGTTCGGTCCAGCGCGCGACATGGGTCAGTTTGACCCGCAATATCGCCGCCTGGACGGCGTCAAGGCGGGCGTTCCAGCCGATGTGCTTGTGGTAGTACTTCGGTTCCATGCCGTGGACCCTCAGGCAGCGCATGCGGGCAGCGCAGTCCGGGTCATCGGTGACGGCCATGCCGGCATCGCCGTACGCCCCCAGGTTCTTACTCGGGTAGAAACTGAAGCAACCGATGTTGCCCAGAGCGCCCGCGCGCTTGCCGTGGTACTCCGCTCCGAACGCCTGGGCGGCATCTTCGACGATCGGCAGGCCGTGGCACTGGGCCATGTCCCGAAGAGGCTCCATATCGGCGCATTGGCCGTAGAGATGGACCGCGATAATCGCCCGGGTTTTCCGGCTTACCTTGCTTTCCACCTGGGCTGGATCAATGTTGAAGGTGACTGGATCGATGTCGGCAAAGACGGGACGAGCTCCGATCCGGCAAACCATGCCGGCGGTGGCAAAAAAAGTAAACGGGGGAAGAATCACCTCATCATCCGGGCTGACCCCCAGCGCCTGCAGGGCAAGCGACAACGCATCCGAGCCGGAAGCGCAGCCGATGGCATGGCCGATGCCGCAATAGGCCGCGCACTCTTCTTCGAGGGCCTGTACTTCAGGGCCCAGGATCATCTGGCCGCTGCGCAATACCCGGCACACCGCATCTTCAATTTGCGCTTGAATTTCCCGATACTGAGTTTGCAAATCGCATAGGGGAACTCCTCCGTCCCGTGGTAACGCCATGTGTCCGCTCCCTTCCCGGAAAAAGTCCCGCCTCACCGCAAATCGTGGCCCATAATTGAAATGGCGGGTCAGGGTATGCCGGGACGCGGAGGGTGTCAAGATGAACCATATTCCTCTTGACCGGCATGCCGATCTTTTCTGATAATCCGGGCCGGCGCCATGGATCGGTTGCTCGAACGACTGGAAAATGGAACATGATTTCCCTTCTGAACGAACCGCTCGATAAGGACCTGGATCACGTTCTCGATCGCCTTACGGAATCCCCGGAGGAACGCTATCCGTTTTTGCAGCGTTTGCTGGGCGATGCTGCCTGCCGTAAATTGGGCATCTATCCGATTCCGGAAGGATTCAAGTTATCGGTGGTCATTCCGGTCTACAACGAAAAGAAATGGGTGCGCGAGCTGGTGCGGCGGGTGCAGGCGGTGCCGTTGCCCAAGGAAATCATCATCGTGGATGATTGCAGTACCGACGGGACGCGGGAAATCCTGACCTCCCTCGAAGGCGACGGGCTTCGCGTAATCTACCAGCCGGCCAACCAGGGCAAGGGTGCTGCGTTGCGCGCGGGGTTCCGCCTGATCACCGGAGATGTGGTGGTAGTTCAGGATGCCGACCTGGAGTACGACCCGGCGGATTACGTGCACCTGATTCAGCCCATCATCGACAACAGGGCCGACGTCGTTTTCGGCTCGCGCTTTACCGGCGACAGCCAGCGGGTCTTGTATTATTGGCATTATGTTGCGAACAAGGTATTGACCACGCTGTCCAACATGTTCACCAATTTGAATCTCACGGACATGGAGACTTGCTACAAGGTTTTTCGCCGGGAGGTTTTGGAGGACATCCAACTCAAGTCCAATCGGTTCGGGTTCGAGCCGGAAATCACGGCGAAAATCGCCAAGCGGCGCAATCCGGCCTGGCGCATCTATGAAATCCCCATCAGCTATTCAGGTCGAACGTACGAGGAAGGTAAAAAAATCGGTTTCCGCGACGCCGTGACCGCCTTCTTCAGCATTCTGCGTTTCAAATGGTTTAATTAACCCCACGCTACGGCACACGGAGTGTGCCTGCTACAAACGATGATCTATTGCCGAACAATCGCGGCGCACCTGGCGGTGCTGGTGCTGGCCGGGGGAATTTACTGTATCCAAGGTCCGGACTTCGTGCAATTCCCCGAGGACCATCTCGCGGATGCCGGGGATTCGATCTTAAATACATGGATTTTGGCCTGGAATAGCCATGCGTGGTTCGATCCGCAATTGCGGGTCTGGGATGCGCCGATTTTTTACCCGGCCAAGAATACGCTCGCGTTTTCCGAAAACCTGTTCGGGAATCTTTGGCTTACCCTTCCGTTTCAATATGGGACCGGCAATCCGATTCTGGCTTTCAATGTCCTAGTTTTCGTTTCCTTCGTGCTGGGGATGTATGGCACGTTTCTTCTGGTTCGCCGGTTGAGCGGAAGCTTTCCGGCCGGCGTGATTTCCGGACTTTTGTTTTCCTTTAATCCGCTGCGCTGGTCGGAGGTGTGCCACGTCCAGTTGTTGCCGTTTTTTTGGGCGCCGATCGCGCTGTTGTTTTGTCATCAGTTTCTCGAAACCCGGCGGACACGCTGGTTTTTTTGCTCGGGCCTTGTTTTGGTCGCGCAAACCTACACATCGATTTATCTCGGCATCATCCTGTTCATGACCCTGTTGGTGTTCAGTGCCGCGTATGTCTTCGGCGAAATGTCGCGCGCCGAGCGCTGGATCGGCTTCAAAAACTACCGCTTCTGGTGCGGCATCGTTGCCTGTTCCATTCTCTGTATGTCGGCCCTTGTACCGTTGGAGATTCCCTATTTGCAGAGTGTGCACGATTGGAATTTCGCGCGGAGCGAATCGGAAAATGCCAGCTTCTCGTGTGAGCTGCTGAGTTTTGTAGTGCCGAACGCTTCGTTCAAGACTTATCAGAGTTGGCAGGAACTTTTTCAGGGCCATATTCGGGGTTTTTACGGCCTGGGATTAGCGCCTTGGGCATTGGCGGCGGCCGGTTGGATTTTGATGCGCCGGGTCCGCGGCTACTATTCGGAGGAGCAAACTCGGGTCTTTCGCCGCTTTACCTGGACCGCTCTGGTCATGGGCATTTTCATGCTGGGGCCGTATTTAATTGTCTTCGATTATAAAACGGACATCCCCCTGCCTTACTTGCTGGTTTATTACGTTGTTCCCGGCGCGAAAGCGATGCGCGTGCCGGCCCGGTACGTTTTTCCGCTGTTGCTTTGTCTGTCGATCATGGGGGGATTCGCGGTCGCCTATTTCGTAGACTGGCTGAGGCGCCGCCCCGGCCTCGCGTGCCGCAGCCTCTCGCGGAGCGAGAGGGCGATCGCATGGCGAATGGTTGCGTGCCTGGTTGGCGTCCAGCTTTTCGGGCTGGATTATTCGGTTACGGAGAATCCCGGTATCCAGTTGCCCGCCCGGGGCGATTTTCCGCCGGTGTATAGCTATTTAGCTCGCTCGAATTCGGGACAACCGGTATTGGAACTCCCGGCGCATTGGCAGCAACAATTTCGTTTTTTATATTTCCAAACGGAACATTGGCGGCCGTTGGTAGGCGGCGAAACGGGAAGCTACCCGCCCGCCATTCTGGAAATGACCAAGCGGCTTCATGGGCCGCCAACCGAAGAATCCTTGCGCTTTCTGAGTCTCACGCCAGCGCAAACCGTGGTTGTTCACCTGGACCAGTACGATGCCGCGACGGCAGACGCTTGGAGCAACGCGGATTTGCGGCCCGAGGGGTTTCAAAGCATGGGCCAAATCGGTGCCGTGCTCGTGTGGGAACGTCAAGCTCCTCCGGCAGCTTGCAGCCAAAGCTTGCGTGTGCAGCGTCTGGCTTTGGATCATTCGCGGGGTTTCCTTCGGGATGCCTGGAAAATTGACCTCGTGGTAACGGCTGCGGAATCCCTTTTGCCGTGGAAGTTTCTGGAACGGAGCATGAGCCAGGTCGAGCTGGTGATCACAGACGGCGCAGGGAAAGTGCACCGGTTTACCAGAGAGGTGGAAATGCCGCCCTACTTGCTGGCCGGTGAATCCGCAGCATTGAAAATCGGCAAATTTCGGGGAATTCCGAAAACGATCAAGCACATTCATATCCAGGGGCCATTCATTCTTGAGTATGACGAGGACCTGGTTGCCGCGGACGGATGAGGAGGACCATTCATGCGAACTGTGTTGTCAGCGCTTCTGGGGAGCGCCTTGTTGGCATCCCCGCTCCGGGCGGGTTTACCTCCCCAATTCGGCGACGCCGCCCTGCACGCCGTCCAATTCCTCGATCCGCATGAAGGCTGGGCGGTAGGCGAAGACGGCGTCATCTGGCATACGATTGATGGGGGTCGCGCGTGGGAACGGCAGCCGACCGGCGCGCGGGCTTCCCTTCGCTCCCTCCACTTTTTGACTCCCTACACCGGCTGGGTCGTCGGTCGCGAAGAACTTCCCGAGGGCGGCGGAAGCACGGGCATCATTCTGTTCACTCAAGACGGCGGATTGCGCTGGCAACATGGCGCAGGCTTCACGCTGCCCAGTCTCAATGCCGTGCGCTTTCTGGACGACAAAACCGGATATGTAGCCGGCGATGGCACTGACAAATTTCCCACCGGCGTGTTCATCACACGCGATGGCGGCCGAAATTGGAAGCCGATCAAGGGTCCGCGGTTTCCCAGTTGGTCGGCCATTGACCTCCGGGACGACAAAACCGGCGCCTTGGCGGGCGCCTGGAACCGGCTGGGGCTATTGCGCGATGGCGAGTTGATGGCAGCGGATGTGGATATCCTGGGAGGTCGAACGCTACGCGGTTTGCAACTGACGAAAAACCAGGCGCTGGCCGTGGGCCAGGGCGGGCTGGTGTTTCTCAGCGACACTGCGGGCGCTCGCTGGGGTTATGCCGATCTTCCGTTTCCCGCTGAAGTGCGGGCCAATTGGGACTTTCATGCCGTTCATGGCGTCGGGGAACGCTTGTGGATAGCAGGCCGACCCGGATCGAAAATCCTTCATAGCCCGGACGGCGGCAAAAGCTGGGAAGTCCAGAACACCGGTCAGCCGTTGCCTCTCAACGGCGTATTCTTCATTGATGACAAGCGCGGCTGGGCCGTGGGAGAGTTCGGCACTATCTTGAATACCAGCGACGGCGGCGCAACCTGGAAAATCCAGCGCCGCGGAGGGCACCGGGCGGCCGTGCTTTTCGTGCATTCTCGGAGTAACATGTTTCCCGTCGATACCGTGGCTGTGCTCGGAGGCCAGGAAGGCTATCTAACTGCCGGTATCCAAGTTCAGGCGGCCGATTCCGCCTCCTCCGCCCCGAGCCGGGCCGCGGATGGAAACCGTCTGGCGGCGGCATTGCGGCAAGTCGGCGGAGCTGCCGCGGAAATGATGTGGCATTTCCCGGTCCCGGAACATTTGGCGCACGTCGGCAAAGCGGAATTGCTCCAGAATTGGGATCGGCTGCACGCCGATCGTGCCGCGGAGCAGCTCTTGCGCCAACTGATTCTGGCGATTCGCGTTTGGAAGCCGAACGTTGTCATCACCGATCATCCGGATGCCCGGGTTACCGGTTATCCAGGCGATGCGTTGTTGGCCGCGGCGGTCCGCGAGGCATTTACGCGCGCGGCCGACCCCCAAGTTTTCCCCGAACAAATTCAAAACCTGGGTCTGGAACCGTGGCAACCGGACAAGTTATACGCGCTCTGGGAAGGCCGGACCGGGTCACACATCACGATGGATTTGCATGAACCGCAAGCGAATCTGGAGGCAACGGCACACGACTTCGCGACGCCTGCGGCGGCCCTTTTGTCGGATCAACCGCCGCTGCTGCCCGCCCAGCGGTATTACCGGCTCCTTGAGAGCCGGCTCGATGGCGCCAATACCCATAAGGACTTGCTGGAAGGCATTTCGCTGTCGCCCCATGGCCCGGCGCGCCGCGATGTGAAACAGGTCACGGCGAACGCCGAATCTGTCAAGGCCGGCCGCACCCGGCGCAACCTGCAAGCTCTTGCGGACACTCCTGCCGCAGAACTGACCGATCCGGGTAAATTGCTGGCACAGATCGGTCCCATGCTGCAAATGTTGCCGGACGAACAGGGCGCCGCGGCGGCGTTCGCCGTCGCCAATCAATATGCCCGGATCGGACAGTGGGCTTTTGCCCGTGAGGTGTTTCTGCTCCTGGTCGATCGCTATCCGGCACACCCGCTTGTGGCCGACGGGTATCGCTGGTTGATTCGCCATAACACCAGCAGCGAAGCCCGGCGCCGCCAGGAATTGGGCCAGTTCCTGCTCCTTGGCGAAACCACATTTCAGAATAACCCCGCCGAAGGCAGCATAATTCCCGGGGAACTAAGCCGAAAAGTGACGGCGACGGTTAAAGGGGTCGAAACCACCCAGGTTCAAGCCACCGCCGTCAGCGGGCTTACCAATCGAGCACAAACGCGACGCTGGTTTGAACAAAGCCTGGAAATCGGCAAAAAACTGGAAGCGCTCGGGCCGATTTACGCCACGGATCCGTCGATCCAACTATGCTTGCAAGCCGCACGCCGGCAATTGGGCGATCATGAAGGCGCCAAGGAAGGTTACGTGCAATTCTGCAAGGAACATCCGAGCGGCCCGTGGCGGGATGCGGCCGCCACGGAGCTCTGGTTGGCGAACCGCACCGGCCGGCCGCCGAAACCCGTGGCCCTCTGCCGGCAGACCACTGCGAAACCATTCCTGGATGGTACATTCGATGATGCCTGCTGGCATGGGCTCACCCCCATGGTTCTGCAGAACGCCGTCGGCACTACGGCGAAGGAATATCCCACCGAGGCCTGGCTGGCCTACGATAACGAATACCTGTATCTCGCCTTGCGCTGCCGGCATCCCGAAGGTCGATATGTCGCTCCGGTGAAAGGCAGGCAGCACGATGCCGACCTGCATGCGTTCGACCGCGTGAGTTTGCTGTTGGATCTCGACCGCGACTATGCCACGTATTTTCACCTGCAGGTGGACCAGCGCGGTTGTGTCCGCGAGGATTGCTGGGGCGATTTGTCCTGGAATCCCAATTGGTACGTCGCAATTAACAGTGACAAAACCGGCTGGCAAATCGAAGCAGCAATACCGCTGGCAGAATTGACGGGAGATGGGGTCACCGTCGGCAAAGCGTGGGCGTGCAATATCGTTCGCGTTTTACCGGGCCGCGGCGTGCAGGCCTGGTCCATACCCGCCGATGCGCAACCGCGCCCGGAAGGCATGGGGGTCATCTTTTTCACAGAGTCTCCGGAGTCCAAGCCGTCGAATGAGGCAAGCACAAAGGACAAGAAAGGGCCGATGGGGGATTCGGCGGGGAAAATAAAATGATAACATTATTCAAATGACAGTTCCATCCGGCACGACCGCTCCCTTGGGAATGACGACAATGCCATCGCGGATCACATAGTTGGGACCGTCGTCCTCCATGGCCTTGTTGCGATTCACGATCTGGACACCGCGGCCGACGCGGGCGTCCTTGTCCAAAATCGCTTTCTCAATTTTCGAGCCTTCGCCGACTCCAAGATCCGGAATCTCGCGGCGTTCGTTTTCGAAGCGCTCGGCGTTGGTCTCATAGCGATCCGCGCCAATGATGACGGTATCCCGCAAGGTCACGTTTTTGCCGATCCGGCTCCGCACTCCGACCACGCAACGGGTCAGCGATGCCCCGGACAAAATGAAGCAGCCATCGCTGACCAGGCACTCTTCCATGTTAGCGGCACTGATCCGCGAGCCCGGCAAGAACCGCCGCCGCGTATAGATCACCCCCTCCGCGCTGTGGAATTCGAAGGGTGGATGATTGCCCGCCAGCTTCAAATTGGCTTCATGGTAGGCCTTGATGGTTCCCACATCTTCCCAGTAATCATCAAAAAGGTGGACGTGGACGCGGTGGGTCTTGATGCTCCGCGGGAAAATCTCTTTGCCGAAATCTTTGGCGGGCGGACTCTCGCCCAGCAAATCGAACAGCACATCTTTTTTGAACATGTAGATGCCCATGCTCGCCAAAAACTCGCGCTTGCCGGCCGTGATGCCCCGGCGTTCAAACCATGCCGGCGTCATGCGCAGCGGCTCCAGGTGCTCTTCCGTCTTCGGTTTCTCCAGAAACCCGACGACCCGGCCACTGTCGTCCACGCGGAGGATGCCGAAACCCGAGACCTGATCCCGCGAAACCGGCAACACCGCAATGGTCACATCCGCCTTGCTCTCCCTGTGCGTGTCCAGAAATTGTCGGTAATCCATCCGGTAGAGTTGATCGCCCGAGAGGATGAGCACATCGGCAGCACCCTCCTCCTGGACGTAGCGAATGTTTTGCCGCACGGCATCGGCGGTGCCCTGGTACCAGTCGGCCGTCTCATTGGTTTGCTGCGCCGCCAGGATTTCGACGAAGCCCCGGCCAAAGGCATCGAACAGGTAGGTATTGGCAATGTGCCGGTGCAGGCTGACGCTCAGAAATTGGGTCAAGACGTAGATTCGATTGAAGCCGCTATTGAGACAGTTGCTGATGGGAATGTCCACCAGGCGATACTTGCCGGCAATCGGCACTGCGGGTTTGCTCCGCAGCATCGTCAGCGGAAACAGCCGGGTGCCACGCCCCCCGCCCAAGATCAGGCTCAAAACCTTTGGCATAATGCTTCTCGCTGACAGGGTTGCTGATTGGAATGGATTATAGCGGTTCGGGCGGAATTATGGTATCGGATAAGTCCTTGTCTATCACCCGCGTGAACCAAAGCGACTCTCGCTATCAATCAAAATACGCGTGCGGAACCCGTTGCCGGCTGATTGTCTCGTCTAGTCCCTAATTTTCGGTCGTTTTTACGACACGTCGCGGTCACCAAGAGGCTTCCGAAAACACTCCAAGGCACAGGCTGCCTGCCAATCCTCTTTGGCCACCTATTCTACTAACGTTCCGTTTCTTTGCGCCTTGCACAGATTCCTTAGGCCGCACTAAGGGGCGCAAGTTGAACGGAATTCAAATAGTTGCGAAGCGCCGAAGTTTCGGCGCCCTGTTGTTCTGTTGTTTGGTTGCGGCTCAGCCGCGCTATGCCTTACGGGGACATTCTTTCTCGATTTCCTGACATCTTCCCGACAAATTTTTTTACAACCCATCCAGGCTAAATGGCTGGCCGTCATTGCGGCTGCAAAGGTAGCGAAAGACGGTAGGATCCACGGCGAAATGAATGAAATGGATGGAGCCGTCGGCAAAAATGCCCTGGAAACCGCCCGAATGAGAAGAGCCAAATTGCCAGATGCCGGGATGCAAGGTTTCCCAAACGTACCGGGGCCCGGTGAAGTCCGGAGCAGGCGGAAAGGCTCCCCAGCGGACCACGTCGTCTTGAAAGCCTCCCACATACCCGTCATTGTCATCGGGTTGAGGCTCCACCGTGACGAGGGCGATATTCATGCGTTTTTCCCCCAGCATGAGGGTGTTCGAGGTTCCGTCCCGGATATCTTTTAAACGGAGAAAATCGGTGGCGCCCAGACGGATGATGACGCCGTCCTCCCCGATGCCGTAAATCCCGCCCCCATCGTTACCCAGGTTCGATGTGCCCGCGTTGCCGGCATAATCGATCATGGCCCTCGGATAATTGTGGACTGCCCACGGCCCGCCGGATAAGGCCGTCGGCGGCCGGCGGGTAGGGCAGAAATACAGTTTCACCGGCGTTCCTGAAACACTTTCATCACTGGAGTTGTTCCACAGGTTGGATTGCTCAATGTAGGGCAGGATTTGATAACCCCAGGCCCAGTTTTGCGTACGAAACGTCGCCGGGCCGTTTCCCGACCAGGTGCGCGGCACGCTGTAACTCGCTCCCCCGGTGGGAAAGTACTGGAAGGTATCGATGTGCAGGAGAAAGGCCAGACCCATCTGCTTGAGATTGTTGCTGCAAGTGATCCGATTCCCTGCTTCGCGGACTTTCTGGACTGCGGGGAGCAGCAAGGAGATCAGCACGCCGATAATGGCAATGACCACAAGCAATTCGATGAGGGTGAACGCTTTTCGATTGGATTGGATCGGAATCATGTTGGCACCTTCCAAGAAAAATTGCCCGTCCGCGCCGGCAGATGATGTTTCCCGGTTCATCCTCCGCGGGGCGGTTGGTGGCCCGGAGGGATACTGGCCTGCCGGAATTCGCTGTCGGACATCACCAGGACGCTGCGCATTATCGTCAAAACATAGCGCTGGCCGTTGGCCCCGCGTTTTTCATAAGCCAAGATGGGAGTGGATTTGGCCCATTTCGGCGGGGCCAGCAGATTCACCCCCCAGCAGATGACATAGGGTTCGCCATCAGTCGGCGAGCGGAGGTATTCCTCCGGGTTGCCGAACTCTTTGAGAAAAGGCTGCAGCTGCGCGAATCCGGCCGGTGCTTTTTCATACTTGGAGTTGTATTGCAGGTACGCCCTGCCGAGGTTCATGAGCCGTTCATGGGAGGGTTCCAGTTTTTCCTGGACCACGACTTCCGATGGAGAGCACCCCACTAGGCCAACGCCAAGCACGAAATAGCGCATCGCGTCTCGGCCAAGGCCCCCCATACGCAATCCCCCGCCGTCAGATTTTCAGAAAAGTGTAACCCCATATTTAACCTATTTGAGAGCCGGTTGCAAGAAAAATCTGGGATGGGAGATGAAATGCGGGGGCGATCGAACACCGAGGCCAAATGGTGCACCCACGTCCTCGCGTTAACGCGATATAGACTTAGGTCCCGACCTGGCAGTAGAAATGCTCAGCGAGGGCAACACGACGTCGTGGTGCACAGTAAGTCGGCGTCCTCTCCCGACAAAGTCCAAGCGAATGAGGCAAAATCGTCTTTTTTTCGTATCTCACCGATTCGTGAGATACGAGAAAAAAATCCATTTAACTTTGTTTTCTGTAAAGGGTTAGGTAAAAAGGGGCGGGTGTGTGTGAGTGTGAGATACGGAGGAGCCGCGCTGGCCCTCATTATGAGGTCTGTCTTGGGCGACTCCTAGCCCCTGACCCCTCTTCAAGGAATCCGCTCACCCGCTTTGCCAGCCTTTCCGCCTGTTCGGTACAGTCGTTCATCGCGATGCCATGATAGGCGCTGCCGCCGAGAAATAATCCCGGATACTGGGCAGCACGCTCTTCCAGATGCGCCACGCGTTCGAGATGGCCCAGGTGGTACTGGGGAATGGCATGGTCCCAGCGAATGATGTGATGAAAAATCGGGGCTGCGGTGATTCCCACGGCGAGTTGCAATTCGGCACGCACGGCGGACAACAATCGGTCATCGTCCCAGCCAACCACGTCGGGCCGATGCCAGCCGCCGCACAGGGCGCGGAAGAGCACGTTTCCGTTTGGTGCGCGCTCGGGAAAGATCGATGAACACCATTGCACGCCCAGCAAATCTCCTCGGGTCCGTTGCGGCGCGATGTAGCCAAAGCCATCCACATTGGCCGGGACATCCTCCCGGCGATATCCCAGGGCGACCACGGCAACACGGTTGTACAAAATCGTGCTAATTTGCTCCGCCAATTGTTTGTCCAGTTCGGCAAGAATTGCCGCCTGCTGGTAAGCCGGGCAGGTCAAGATCACGGCATCGGCAAACCAGCGCTCGCCGCCCTCCCCTAACACAGTCCAGGAAGTAGCCCTCTCACTCCGTGAGAGGTTTTGCGTTTCCGTTCGTTCGATCCGGCGAACGGAGACGCCCAAAATGGGCGGCCGGCGGAGTTGCCGGTTTATCGTTTCAACCAGCAGCCGGAGCCCTTCGCGAAAGGACCACATCCGGCCGGAGCGCTGGAAAGGCTCACCTGAAGCCGCTCTTTGTCGGCGGCGCTCGCGCGCCTGGCGGCCAAGGCCTTTGAGAATGCTGCCATACTGCGCTTCAAGGGCCGTCAAGCGGGGAAACGCGGCCCGGACACTCAAGAGAGCGGGATCGCCCGCGTGAATGCCGGTCACGAGAGCATCGGCGAACACCTCCGCTGCCTCCCGGCCGGCGCGGCGCCGGGCAAACGCATCGATGGATTCATCTTCTACGCTCTTGTGTTTGGGGCGAAATCGCTCCAGCAGGACATGCAATTTGCCGCGCCAGGATAGAAGATCCGAATGGAGAAACGTCTCCAAACTATGGGGCAGAGCGCGCAGCTTGCCGTTGATAAAGAGAAAACGATTCCGGCCGGCGGCTTCACTGGCCGGAATGAGCTGATCCTTCAAGCCGAGGTCGAGGCACAGTTGGATGGTGGCAGGGTTGGTATCCAGGAAACCGTTCGGCCCGATTTCGACTTGAAAGCCGGCCTGCCGCTCCGTCCAGATGGTTCCGCCGGGGCGATTGCCGCGTTCGAGGACGACTACCTCAACGGTAGGCGCCATTTGCTGCAATCGGTAAGCGGTCGCCAAACCGGAAATGCCGGCGCCGACAATGACAACCTTCGGCATAAATCACTTTGCCGGTTCCTCTCCCCGGATCTGGGCCTTGAGCACATGCTTCAAGCGATCCTCGATCTTCTTGTGCGCCTTGTCCACTTCCTTGTCGGTAAGCGTGCGGTCTTCCGCCCGGTAGATCAAAGCGTAGGCCAGGCTCTTGGTGCCCGGGGGGATGCTTTCGCCGCGGTACAAGTCAAAAAGACGAATGCCGGCCAGCAAGTTGCCGCCGGCGGTGCGAATTTCTTTTTCAATCTGCTCGGCCGAGATGGTTTCCTCGACAATAACCGCAATGTCACGCAACGCAGAAGGGTAACGCGGCACCGGTTCGTAGGTATACCGCTCCGGGACGGCAGCCAGAATCTTCTCGGCATCCAATTCTGCAACTAACACCACGCGACTTTCCAGGCCTATCGCTTCCGCGGTTTTCGGGTGCATCTGGCCGAAGTAACCCGCCGATGCACCCGCCACAACCAATTCCGCCGCCCGGCCGGGGTGGAGATAGGTTTGCAGCGCAGGGCGATAATAAACATCCGGCAAATGCAATTCACGGACTAGCGTCTCAATCACGCCTTTCAAATCGAAGAAATCAAGATTGGCTTCCGGAGCGGGGTCTGCCCAGAATTCCAGCCCGCGCCGGCCGATGAGAACCAAGGCCAGGCGCCGTGGTTCATCCGGCAGCGTTTCACCTTGCCGGGGCAAATAGACCGGGCCGATTTCGAACAATCGGACATTCTCGGTATGGCGTAGATTGGCAGCAGCCACTTCCAGAACGCCGGCCAACACACTGTGGCGCATGACGATGCGCTCGGAGGTGATTGGATTGATCAGCTGGACATATTCCGTATCAGCCATGCCGAGCGGCGCCTCGCGGCCCGGTTCGGTTAAGCCATAGGTGATCACTTCCTGTAATCCCGCGTTCACGAGAATGTCGCGCAACTGGTCTTCGAGAATAACGGATTTATTGGCGTGCTGTTCGGGGAGATCGTCGGCGGGGAGGGTCGCCGGCATGCGATCGTAGCCGTGAATCCGTGCCAATTCCTCGATCAAATCGGCGCTGCCCGCTTGAATATCCAGGCGATGCGGCGGCGTTGTCACGCGCAGGTTGCCCGGCCCGGCCTGCTCCACCTGGAATTCCAGACCGCGCAGAATCCGCGCGGCCTCTACCATGGAAAAATCAATCCCCAATATGCGGCGTACCTCGGCCATGGAGAGCAGTACCACCTGGGGAGAGATTGGGGCCGGGTAGCGATCAACCAGTCCTCGATAAACCGAGCCTCCTGCATGCCGGCGCATCAATTCGCAGGCGCGCTCCGCGGCGGGCTTCACGGTTTCCGGATGCACTCCCCGGCTGAACCGGATGCTGGCTTCACTGGGGAGATTGAACGCCTTCATGGTTCGCCGGATGCTCCGGAAATCGAAATTGGCCGATTCCAGGAGGATATTCGTCGTGGTCGACGTCACCTCCGTATCGGCGTCCCCCATGACGCCGGCTAGCGCGATGGGACCGGCACGATCGGCGATCAGCAAATGATCCGGAGTGAGGTCGCGCCATTGACCGTCGAGCGTTTGCATTTTTTCGCCGGCATGAGCGGGACGGACGGTGATTACCGGAGACTTGCCGGCGGCGCGTTCCACAAGGCGATCATAATCGAAAGCGTGCAACGGCTGGCCCCACTCCAGCATGACATAGTTGGTGATGTCCACGATATTGGTGATGGGCCGCATGCCCGCATACGTGAGACGGCGTTGCATCCAGCCCGGCGCCGGTCCGATTTTGACTCCCTTGAGAAGCGCCGCGGCGTAGCGGGCGGACAGCTTCGGATCCTCAATTTCCACCTGCACTTTGCCTTCAATCGATTCATTACTGAATTGGACTGCTGCCGCCGGCAAGCGTAGCGCGGCCCCGGTGATGGCCGCCACCTCGCGGGCGATGCCGATCATCGACATGCAGCGCGCCATGTTCGGCAGAACATCGATATCCAAAACGATGTCCCCCATAAAGTCGGCGAGCGGCATGCCGACCGGAGCCTCATCCTCCAGCAAAATGATGCCCTCGTGCTCATCGGAAATGCCGAGTTCATAAGCGGAACAAACCATGGCGTCGCTCGGGACACCGCGGATTTTGGTCGGCTTCAATTCCTTGAGAACCTTGGTGTCGGCATGGCCGTCGAACAGCACCGACCCGGAGAAGGCAATGATAACCTTCTGCCCGCTGTCGCCCACTTTGATATTGGCAGCGCCGGTAACCACCTTATGCGGCTGACTGCTGCCGTAGTCCACCGTCGCCAGCGTGAGCCGATCGGCATTGGGATGCCGTTCCACAGCAAGGATCTTACCGATGACAATCTTTTGCCGATCCCACACCGGCTCGGCATCCTCGCCTTTGCCCTTCAGTCCCTCGGGCACCGGCAGGCCGATGACTCTCACTCCTCCCACCTCGAGCCCGGCAAGTGTCAGCCGTTCCGCAAGCTGGGCCGCCGACTGGGGCAGATCTACGTATTCCCGCAACCAACTCAATGGAACTTTCATAGGAACGGATGCGTTTTCTAAAACTGTTTAAGAAACCGGAGGTCGTTCGCCCAGAACAGGCGGATGTCGTCGATGGCATATTTCAGCATGGTAATGCGCTGCGGGCCCATGCCGAATGCGAAACCGGAGAACTTCGCCGGATCGTAGCCGCCGTTTTTCAGGACAATGGGGTGGACCATACCCGCCCCCATGATTTCCAGCCAGCCGGTCCGCTTGCAAAGACCGCACCCCTGGCCGGCGCACACGATGCAATCCATATCGACTTCGATGCTCGGCTCGGTGAACGGGAAATAGCTGGACCGAATGCGCACCTGACGTTTTTCTCCAAAGAGCCGGCGGGCAAAAGCCACGATCGTGCCCTTGAGGTCGGTCATGGTGATCCGCGTGCCGATGGCCAGGCCTTCCACCTGCTGGAACATGATTTCGCTCCGCGTGGTAATGGCTTCATAGCGGAAGCACATTCCCGGCAAGATGACGCGGATCGGCCGCGGGCAACATTCCCGCATCACATGGATCTGGCCGGGCGAGGTATGGGTGCGCAGCAAAACTCCCGGCGTGGTTGTGTGAAACGTATCCCACATGTCGCGGGCCGGATGGTGCGGCGGCATGTTGAGCAATTCGAAGTTGGTGACGTCGTCCTCGACTTCCCGGCTGCGATAGATTTGAAAACCCAGGTCGGCGAACACGGCGTAAATCTGCCGGAGAATTTGCGTGGCGACATGTAATCGGCCGTGCGGAATGGGCCGGCCCGGCAAGGTCACATCCAGGGCATCGGCCGCCAGACTCCTGGTCAGTTCCTTTCCCTTTTCCTGCCGCACGGCTTGTTCGTAGGCTTGCCGTAGCGCCTCCTTGATGCGATTGGCTTCCTGACCATAAGCGCGTTTTTCGGCGGGAGGCACCTCGCCAACCCTCCGGAGAGCCAGGGTTACCTCGCCCTGTTTACCGAAATATTTGCCGTTCCAGGCGCTGAGAGCTGCTGCATCGGCACACGCGGCAAGCGCGGCCACGGCCCTTTGTTCGAGGCTTGCAAGGTCAGGCATGATAGAAATTGCGCTTGGAATCATGATAATCGGTCCCCCTTTGGGACACCAATCATCATGGTTTGGTTCGGGTAGATGTAGCAGGCACATTCCATGTGCCGTCTGCCACGTCATTGAACCGCGTTCCTACACCAGGGCCGCCGGCATGTGCTTTTTGGCCAATTCCACGATCTTCCCGAAGGTTTCCGTGTCGTTCACAGCCAGATCTGCCAATGTCTTGCGATCCAGTTGCACGTGAGCTTCCTGTAAACCGCGAATGAACTGGCTGTAGCGTAGGCCGCGCATCCGGCAGGCGGCGCTGATGCGGGTGATCCACAAGCGCCGAAAATCGCGCTTGCGGACCTTGCGATCCCGGAAGGCGTAGACGCGGCCGCGCATGAGGGTCACCAACGCCTGCCGATACAAATTGCGCCGGCTCATGACGAAACCCTTCGTTTGCCGGCGCAATCGTTTGCGGCCCTTCGCCACCGTTTTTCCGCTGCGTGCGCGTGTCATCTTACCCTTCTCCACCCATGGTTTTGATGTATTTCCGCGAGAGCCTGCGCGTATCGGTAACGGGAGAACGCAGGTGGCGTTTCCGCTTACCGGTCTTCGGACCATTCAGATGCTTCTTGCCCGCCTGGCGCCTTAGCATTTTACCGAGAGCCGTCACGTGGAAGCGTTTTTTGCTGCCTTTATGGGTTTTCATTTTGGGCATGGCAATCCCCTGATTGAAGGCCCTAAAAAATAAAAAAGCCCCTGGCATTTACCAAGGGTTCCGGGAACATTCCCTTGAATCCCTCAACAATAACTTATTGTAGAGATACCCGCACTTGCCGTGCAGGGGGAAATACCCTTCGATCAAGTTTTTGGCGCCAGCATGGCGGTCATGCGCTTGCCTTCCATCGACGGCGCCTTTTCAATTTTTGCCAAATCCGCCAATTTCTCCAGAATCATGATGATAATGCGGCGGCCTTCATCGATATGCTGCAATTCGCGGCCGCGAAACAGCACGTTGACCAGCACCTTGTCCTTGTGTTCGAGAAATTTCCGGGCCTGGTTTACTTTGGTTTCGATGTCATGGTCGCCGGTTTTGGGACGGACGCGGATTTCCTTGAGCTTCTGGTGGTGCGGCTTGGCCTTGCTCTTTTTGTGGGTTTGCTGATAGCGGAACTTCCCATAGTCCAATATTTTGCAAACCGGGGGTCGTTCCGTCGGAGCGACCTCCACGAGATCCAGCTGCGCCTCGCGAGCCAGTTCCAATGCTTGCGACGTCGGCACGACTCCGAGTTGTTCTCCATTGGCCCCGATTAACCGCACCGGACTGATGCGGATCTGATCGTTTATCCTCTGGTTCCGTTCGTGCTGCGAATGCCGTTCGTTGATACCCGGATCTCCTTGAAAGCTACCGCCACCTGGCGTAAGGCTTACTTTCGCCATGCGCCCTAATTTTCCACCAATATCGCGTATTGGGCCGGACGTCAACAGGGGCTTGGAAAAATCGGCCTTGCCGGGGTTTCTCCTGCCTTACACAATGACTGTCAGTTGTTAGACCCTCATTTTTTCCTCCAGGGAGGTATCATCCATGACTTTGCTGAATGCCCGTTTGTGGGCGTTGCCGGCCGTGTTGGCCATTTTCGTTTTGATGGCCTGGCTTGGCCCCGGCTCTGCCGCGGAAAAGGCCGAACCCCAAAAAGTGGAGCAAGGTAAACCGGCTCCCAACATTGATTTGCCGGCCACTCAGATAGCCAAGGCCCTTCCCGGCAAAACCGATGCCAAGACTTTGAGTTTGAAGGATCTGCAAAACAAGAAGAATGTCGTCTTGTATTTCTTTCCCAAAGCCTTGACCGGTGGCTGAACCAAGGAAGCTTGCGGTTTCCGGGACCGCGCCGAGCAGTTTGCTCAACTCGATACCGTGATCATCGGCATCAGCACCGATAAACTGGACACCCAGGAGCAATTCACCAAGAAAGAAAACCTCAACTTTGCCCTCATGGCCGATGCGGACAAAACCGCCGCCATGGCATACGGCGTCCTGCTCCCTGCCGGGTATGCCAAGCGCGTCACCTTCGTGATCGACAAGAAAGGTGTGGTCCGCAAGATTTACGAAGTCAGCAATATCGACAAACACATGGACGAAGTTCTCGCTTATGTGAAAGAAAATCTGGCGGTGAAAAAATAACAAAAACACGGTGGCGAGGGCTGAGCTTCGAAGCCCCGGGTAAGCCGCGCCTCGATCATCCCGGGCCTAGAAGCTCAGACCCGGCCGCACCTACTTAAGGCATTTTTTGCCTCCTAATAAGGCGGCTTGAAGGTGGCGCTCCGTTTCCAGGCCGTGTAATACAGATCCATGGTGAACTGGGCGCCGACCCGGCACCGTTTCATGATAAACTCCCGGCTTTTGTCGGTCGGGTTTTCAATCGCCCCGGCCGCGTCGAGTTCATAGCAAAGTCCCACGTGTTCGTGTGATTCCTTGATCGTTTTCACCACATGACTCCAAACATCGGTGATTTCCCTCGCTTCCAGCTCGCGGCCGATTTCCTCCCAGGTAAACCCCTGCTTCTCCGGAAAAGCGTCGATCTTGGCGTGGATGCCCTTCTGCATGAGCCGGCCGTCAAGACCTTTTTTGCCGTCGAACTCGCGCGTGGTGTGCAGAGGCATGGCCGTATCGCCGGTGTAATGGCTGAGGACGCCGGCGTAAACGATGCACTTAATCTTGACAGCTTCATTCTGCGAATCCTGCCGATAATCGTAAAAGGCGCACGTCAACCGGTCGAAATGTTCCATGATCGCGTAAGGAAGCATGCCCGCTGTGTCCGGCTTTTCGCCGAGTTGGCCGACCAGTGCCAGGGCTTTGTACCGGTCGGGCGGTAAATCCTTACCCTGCCAGTTTTCCAGGTCGATGTAATGGTCCGGCCCTTCAAAGGCGCGCAGGAACTTGGCGTCGCGGTTTTTCCAGCGATCCGGGTCGCCGGACAAATACCCGAGCGCTTTGGCGCCCGCCCGGAAAAAAGAGGGTACCTCGTCTGGCACGCGCGACGCGGCGGCAGTGGCAATGGCCTCGTGCCCTTTGACCCACCATGCCGACGCCGTACCTGGCAGAATGATAATGCCGGGGCAGATACAGCACAGGATGCGCATGTTCATAGTAGTTTTCCCAAAAAGGGCCAAGAAAAAATCCGCCGACCGTTGATAAGGATCTTAGCCGCAGGAAAGGCTATGTCCAATGCATCATCGACGGTAGAATATCTTCCAGGTGAAACCGGGCAATCCATATCCAAATAAGGATGATAGCATGCGCGGACTCTGCTATGCCAAGCCTTCCATGCCAACGGTGTTTTTAGCGTTCCTGTGCGCTGGTTCTGCCCCGGGCGACGCGCCACTCCTCAAAAAAGAAAAGGAGCAGCCCACCAATCGCCTTGCCCGCGAGACCAGCCCGTATTTGCTCATGCATGCCCATAATCCGGTGGACTGGTATCCTTGGGGTCCCGAAGCGTTCGCGAAGGCCAAAAAGGAAGGCAAGATGATCTTTCTATCAATCGGCTACAGTTCGTGTTACTGGTGCCACGTTATGGAACGGGAATCCTTTCAAAATGCGGACGTGGCCAAGTTGTTGAATCAGTCGTTTGTGTGCATCAAAATCGATCGGGAAGAACGCCCCGACATCGATGCGATTTATATGACAGCGCTCAACGCGCTGGGTCAGCGGGGCGGTTGGCCGCTGTCCATGTTCCTCACTGACGACGCCAAGCCGATTGTCGGCGGCACGTATTGGCCGGCCGACGATCGCGAGATCCAGGGCGAAAAGGTGCCGGGATTCAAAACCGTTCTTAAAATGATTCACGCTTGGAGCAGGGAAAAACCGGATGAGGTCAAAGCCCAGGCCGACAAGCTGGCGGAGGTTACCCGCGCTTCGGTGGCCGGGCAATTGCGCGGCAATGCCCTGGTGGCATTGGACCGATCCCTGACTGCTGCGGCCGTGGACAGCCTCAAGGAAGAATATGATCCGGTTCACGGCGGCTTCGGTCCGGCGCGGGGGACGAAGTTCCCGGTTCCCCCCTCGCTGGAACTTCTCCTTGATGAAAGGCAACGCACGCAATCGCCGGAAGTGGACGCCATGCTCGCCCTCACCCTCGACTCCATGGCCCGGGGCGGGATCTACGATCAGTTGGGGGGCGGGTTTCACCGCTACAGCACCGAGCGGACCTGGACAGTTCCCCATTTTGAAAAAATGCTGTACGACAACGCGCAACTGGTAGAAGTCTATTCTCGGGCCTATGAGCGGGCGCGAAACCCGCTTTACAAGCGAGTTGTGCAGGAGACGCTGGCCTTTGTGGCACGTGAAATGACAGCGCCCGAAGGCGGGTTTTATTCCGCCCTGGATGCGGAAACCGATGGGGAAGAGGGCCGTTTTTATGTCTGGACCGACAAGGAACTCGACGACGCCCTGGGGAATCATGCGGACGGCACATTCTTTCGGAAGGTCTACGGTGCTGCAGCCGGATACAACTTCGAAAACAAGTACCACATTTTGCTGCTGCCGAAACCGGTGGCCGCGTTGGCCAAGGAAATGAAAATCACGGAAGAACAACTGGAAGCCAGGCTTGTTCCTTTGCGGAAAAAACTATTTGAAACCCGCTCGAAACGTTCCCGGCCGCTGTTGGATACCAAGATCCTCACGAGTTGGAACGGTGAAATGATTGCCGGCTTTGCCTGCGCGGGCCGGGTCTTCCAGGAGCCGCACTACGTGGCCAGCGCTGCCCGCGCTGCCGATTTTATCCTGCAAAATCTTCGCACAAAAGATCGGCGTTTGCTGAGGACCTTCGCCGCCCAACCCGGCCAACCCGGTGTGGCCAAGCTCAATGCTTATCTCGATGACTACGCAAATATGGTTTACGGCCTTCTTTGTTTGCATGATGCCACCGGCGATAAAAAGTGGCTCGCGGAAGCGCAATCGCTTACCGACACCATGGTGCAGTTTCACCAAGACAAAGACCAGGGCGGCTTTTTCTACACCTCCAGCGACCACGAAAAACTTTTCGCCCGCGCCAAGGATCAATACGACAGCGTCCAGCCGGCAGGGAATAGCGTCGCCGCCGGCAACCTGGTCCGGTTATGGATTATTACCGGCGATGAACGCTACCGCGCTCTCGCCGAGAAATCTTTCGAGGCCTTTGCCGGCATGCTCAAGTCAAACCCTGGCGGCCTTGTCGCCATGGCGCGCCATTTGGGCCGCTACTTGGACGCGCAGGAAATCGCCAAGCGCGCCGCGATCGGACAGAAGGACAATCCCGGCAGCGGGGCCAAAAGATCGGATTCCGTGGTTAAGATCGTTGCTGCCGCGGAAAAGCCGAATGCCGAGGGAGTTCAGGTCGTCCAATTGACCTTGACCATTGATGAAGGCTGGCACTTATATGCGAACCCCGTTCCGAAGGATTTCCCCGGCATCCCGGTCACCGTTTCGATTGATGCCAAGAACAAATCCAAAATCATTCAGGTGGAATATCCGAAAGGCAAGCCGGTTCGGGATGCAATCGTCGGTGATCATCAGGTTTATGAAGGAAAGATCGTGATTACCGCCAAATTGAGTCGTGCGAAGGACGATATGGCTCCCCCAGATTTGCAAGTAAAAGTTCAGGCCTGCAATAAGGAAAAGTGCTTGTTGCCGGGGACGGTCAAGGTGACGGTGCCGTGAGCCTCGGAAACCGATTGTAATGGATGGAAGAGGCGGATCGGCCGATTGGCTTTGCGGACTCTGCGAAAACTACGAGAACAATATCGAAAATGCCGCAAATGCCGCCGGGTCCGCGGTATTCTTCCTTTGCTTGATTTGCCCGGTATGGCCCCAGCGTTCCCGCCATCGGTACAATCAAACCGTGTCGCCAGCCGTATTCTCGGCTCCAGGAAAGACCCGTGCGCAACCTCCTCGCCGTATTCCTATCGTCGTTGCTCGCGGGCTGCTGTTCTCCCGGCGATCGCTCGACGGTTTGCCGCGCAGCCCCTTCCGCGCCGGCACAGAGTCTTGGCGTGGTCTTCGTTGCCAACGGTTCCGGCGACTTCCACACGGTTTCGACAAATCTCAGCCGCGTCATCGCCGAGACAAACACGCCATTACATGTGGAAACTGTTTGTTGGTCGCTCGGCTTTGGGCGCTACCTCTCCGACCACGTCAGCCATGGCAACCATCTTGTCCACGGACGCCGGCTCGCCGCTCAGGTTGCTGCTTATCGCCAGGCATACCCTGATCGGCGGATCTTTATGATTGGCCACAGCGCCGGCACCGCCGTTGTTCTGGCTGCCGCAGAAATGCTGCCGCCGGATAGCGTGGACCGTATCGTCCTGCTCGCTTCCTCGGTTTGTGTGGCCTACGACCTGCGTCCAGCACTGCGCGCCGCGCGGTATGGCATCGACACGTTCCATAGCACAGAAGATCACTTAATCCTCGGCCTGGGCATGCGAATTTTCGGTACGGCCGAGGGCCAATGCACGACTGCAGCGGGACAGCGCGGCTTCATGCCGGTCATCGCATGTCCGGCGGATGCGGCTCTCTACAACAAACTGCGGCAGCACCAATGGGACCCCGCCGTGCAATGGAGCGGAAACGACGGCGGCCATTACGGCACTAACCGAGCGGGCTTCCTGCGCGCGTACGTTTTGCCGCTGTTGACATGCAACTGACCATGTTGCGCAATCCAATTGCGGGTCCATTCCACCGCTTCCAACTCGAGATCGCAGATGCAACTCGCCAGAAAAATGATGCCTTCGATTCTGCCGTTTTGGAGCAATTCAAGACCAAACTCACCCTGATGCTGCATGAGGTCAAGAGGCATGCGCCTTTTCTTGCCGTAATCCCACATATAACAGCCAAGAAGGCGGGCGCTATTGGGAGCCACCCTTTCCAGTCGTAACAAATTCCTCTTCAATAACTTGAGGTTTCGGGAGTCCCAGGTCCAGAACGTCACTGTGTCCAGGAGTTCCAGGTACTTGCCGATCGGCTTATCAAGTTGATGCTCATAAAGGACCGCCCAGAGGTCCAGCCGCCTCCCGCCGATTGAAAGTAAGGAACGCAGTTTACGCAATTTTTCCAGTGAAAGAGCAGCCCGCTTGCGATTCTTAGCGGGTTCTTCCGAACCGAAAAAATCATCCATCATGAGGCCGGTAAAATTCGGATGACGGGCGGCCAGTTCTAGGACGGTTTTCCATTCACTCTCGTCGGTTTGGCCGCCGGCCCCGACACTGGACCATACTACTTGTTTCAACGGGCGAAATGGCAAAGCATATTGATCGAATGGTAATGCTGGACGGCCTTTGTACCGGACCATGATGATATTCGGAACGCCCAGATAGAATGCTGCTTCAACCGGGGTTATTCTCGACGATTTGGGCAGCTTCCATTGCTCGTCATGTGCCCCGGCATCGTGGCTCCAAAGCCACAACCGGTCCTTGACAATCGCCTGTTCTTTGCTATCTGATGTTCTTTCTTCTTCGCTTGCCATGGTGAATCCTCTCCAAAGCTACTACCAGATTAGATAAGATGAAAACCGAAAGGCAGGGTGCCATGAATCAACTGGCAGCCGTCGTGTTCTTGCTCGATGTCGATAACACGCTCATTGATAATGATCGGATCACTTCCGACCTGCGCCGCCACCTCACGCAGGCGTTCGGCGCCGAGCGCCGGGAACGCTACTGGGCGATATTCGAAGAATTGCGTACGCAACTCGGCTACGCCGATTATCTCGGCGCTTTGCAGCGCTACCGGGCGGAGAATCCGCGCGATCCGAACTTCTTGCAAGTTTCTTTTTTCTTGACCGATTACCATTTCGCCGACCGGCTATTTCGCGGTTCACTCGACCTGATCGATCATTTGACCACTTGCGGTCCGACGGTCATCTTATCGGACGGCGACGTGGTCTTTCAGCCGCGCAAGGTCGAACGTTCCGGACTGCTTGAAGCGGTCGCAGGCCGCGTGCTGATTTACATCCATAAGGAGCAGGAATCGGCGGACGTCGAGATACGATACCCGGCTCGGCGCTATGTCCTGGTCGACGACAAGCTGCGCATCCTGACCGCGGTCAAGAAGGTCTGGGGGTCTCGCCTGACGACCGTTTTTCCCCGCCAGCGTCACTACGCGCTCGACCCCAAGGTGACAGCGGCATACCCCCCCTGCGGACATTACGGTCGAGTGCATTGCCGACTTGCTGCAATACGATTTGCCGGCTCTATTGAGCGCGGCCAGGGCCGGCACTGGCGGAACCGAGGGCGTAAGGAAGTCCGATGGGCCGGGCGTCTCATAAATTCCTCAGTAAGGTCCGAAAACTTCCGATCGAAGTTGCAGGAGAAATCATCATGGAAACCACGGCGCAAACTCAATCCGGACTTGCTTCGGCGCATACGCAGTCCCCTTTCGTTCCGGGCGTGCAACCTCCGGAACCATTCACCCTGGTAATTTTCGGGGCAACAGGCGACTTGGCCGCCCGGAAACTATTCCCGGCGATTTACAGTCTCTGGAAGGATGAGTTCCTGCCTCGCCAACGCGCCATCGTCGGCGTCGGCCGGCGCAACAAAAATGATAGCGCCTTTCGCGACGAGATTTGGGACGAGGTCGCCACAGCTCCGCAACAGCCGCCGGCGGCCGACGACCGAAAGGCCTTTCTCAATGACCTGTTCTACCACCGGGCTGACTTCACGGCAGCAGAAGGAATGCAAGGATTGGCCCGGCGCCTCCAGGAGCTGGAGGCGGAACGGAACTTGCCCGGCAACCGCCTCTTTTATCTGGCAACCGATCCAGATTTTTTTTGTCCCATCGTTGCAGGCCTTGCCGGTGCCGGTTTGGTCCGCCGCGAGATAGAACAGCCGTGGAGCCGGGTGGTGATCGAGAAGCCTTTTGGCCATGACCTGGCTAGCGCCACGAAACTGGACCGCCGCGTCCTGCAGTTTTTGCGCCCCGATCAGGTTTACCGGATCGATCATTACCTGGGCAAAGAAACGGTTCAGAACCTGCTGGCTTTTCGCTTCGGCAACGCCATCTTCGAGCCCCTGTTTACGCGGCAGTACGTCGATCACGTTCAGATTACGGTGGCGGAAACGGTCGGCATGGAAAGAAGGCGAGGTGCCTTTTACGATCACGCCGGCGCCTTGCGCGATGTTGTGCAAAATCACCTCCTTCAGCTCCTGGCACTGGTAGCAATGGACCCGCCTGCCACTCTCAAGGCAAAAGACCTCAGCGATGCCAAGCTGAAAGTACTCCGCAATCTTCTCCCGCTGCGCGGAGCGGAGATCGGCCGGCGGGTAGTCCGGGGCCAGTACGGCGCCGGTAAGATTGAGGAAAAACCGGTGCCCGCTTACCGCGACGAGGAGCAGATCGCCCGCGAATCAACCACCGAGAGCTACGTGGCACTGCGCGCGGAGATTGAAAGCTGGCGCTGGGCCGGAGTCCCGTTCTTGTTGCGAACCGGCAAGCGCCTGCCCCGGCGCGTCACGGAGGTCGCCGTCCAGTTCAAGCTGCCCCCGTTGCGGCTTTTCCGCACCGTAGAGTGCGCCGGCGATTTTTGCGACCTCACGGACGCAAAGCCGAGCGTACTGGCTTTCCGCATTCAACCGGCCGAGGCGATCTGCCTGTCCTTCTCGGCCAAGCGGCCCGGTATGCAGCTCGATCTGCATCCGGTTCACTTCGAATTCGATTATGGCAAAGCGTTTGACCGCCCCATGCTCGAAGCGTACGAGCGCCTGCTGCTCGATGCGCTGCGCGGCGATGCCACGCTATTTCCGCGGTCCGACGAGCTGGAGGCGGCCTGGGAGTTCGTCACGCCGATTCTGGAAGCGTGGCATCAAGGTCCGCAACCGCAATTTCCGAACTATGCAGCCGGCGCATGGGGACCGGCGGAAGCCGATCGCCTCGCCGACGCCTGCGGCGGATGGCGGCATCCGTGAGTTCATACCAGGTTGTTGATCAGCAGAAACTCCTCCGCCCAATGATAATGATCGAGCAAACCGGCCGTCGGTCGTCCCAGGATGTGATGAGCCAGGAACAACGCTTCCACGCTGGCCAGCCCGTTTTCGGGGTCGGTTCCGCGTTTAGACGTGCGCGGATAAGCAGTTTTATAGCCGGCTAACGAACGAGGGGGCACCGCCAGAAAATCGCGAGTCATCGATTCCGCCCAGCGCCAGCTTCCATCCAACAGCAACAATCCGAAACTCGTATCCGCCGCGCAAAGTTCCGGGCCTTCCGTTGCCAAGCGAATGTAATTCCCCAAAGGTGGCGGATGTTGCATCGGGTAGTTCAAGAAAATCAAATCGGCCCGGCCCTTTAACGGCACAATCGAGCATTTCCTTGGGTTTTCCTTGGGATGGCGGATGACGATAGTTGGTGCGTAGGAAGTTCGCATTTGCCCCGGATGCCTGCTTGCTAATTGCCTTGAAAGGCCCCCCCGGGCGTCTAGGATATTCTTAGCCTTTTTCTCACTCTGGGGAAGACAGACCCGTGATGAAAGTGGCCCTGGTAAAGGGAGGGCTTATGAAGATCGAATTGAAATATTGTGCCATGTGAAATTATGAACCGCAAGCCGTCAGTCTGACGAGCAAGCTGTTGACCGCTTACAAACAGCAAATCGGCGATTTCAAACTCATCCCGGCCGCGGGCGGTTGTTTTGAGCTGTCCTTGAATGGGGACCTGGTGTATTCCAAGCTCAACACCGGTAAGTTTCCCGATGAACAATGGGTGCTGGACACCGTCGGTGCCCGATTGAAGAAAAAGTAGTAAGCCTTCCTCCCTGGGCGACGCCTCATGCGGGTCTGTTTGCATAGCCCGGTTGAGGTTGTAGCCCTCTCGCTCTGCGAGAGGTTCGCCCCTTCGGAGGATTCATGTTATTCTTTGGTCGCAAAAAACGTTTGCTCGACTATGCCTCATGCGCCGGCTGAGCGGGAAAACTTCCCGCTCAGGGAATTGCGCAGGTTCTGCGCAACTTGCCGAAGGTGACCGATCCGAATCTGCTCGTCGGCACGGAAACCCACGACGATGCCGGCGTGTACCGGTTGACCGACGAGTTGGCGATCGTCCAAACGATCGACTTTTTTCCCCCGGTGGTGAATGATCCGTTTGTGTATGGCCAAATCGCGGCCGCCAATTCCCTGAGCGATGTCTACGCCATGGGCGGAGTTCCCAAGACCGCGCTCAACCTAGTCGGTTATCCCGATGATAAGGAGAGTCTCGATTGGCTCGGCGAGATCATGCGCGGTGGGGCCGAACGTTGTCAGGCTGCCGGCGTCGTGGTCCTGGGCGGCCATACCGTCCGCGATGCCGAGATCAAGTTCGGTTACGCGGTGACCGGCATTATTCATCCCCGAAAGATTTTTACAAATGCCAGTGCCAAACCCGGGGATAAGCTGGTATTGACCAAGCCCCTGGGAACCGGCTTTGTCACCACGGCCCACAAGGCCGGCTCCTGTCCGGATGCCACTTATCAAGCCGCTTGCGCCGTCATGATCCAGCTCAATGACATTGCCCGGGATGCCATGATCGCCGCAGGCGCTCACGCCGCCACTGACATTACCGGCTTTGGCCTCGCCGGTCATGCGTTTGAAATGGCGGAGGGGAGTCAAACCACGCTGATCTTCGACCTGGGGCGCCTGCCATTGCTGCCGGGAGCCAGGGAACTGGCACATCGGCCTTTCCTGACGCGGGCCAGCGCTACCAACGCTGCCTACGTCTCCTCTGGTCTAAAGGTTGATGGCAAGCCCGATTCCGCGCAGCTCGAGTTCTTTTACGATGCGCAGACGTCGGGAGGTTTGCTCATCAGCGTCCCGGCGGACCGCGCGGAGGCACTGGTAATCAACTTACAGGAAAAAGGCGCCTTCCCCGCTTGTGTCGTTGGTGAAGTTACCGAACGCCGGGATACCGCCTTAATTATTCGCGAATAAGAACTTACGGTCCACTGCAATCACCTGCCAAATAATCTCCCCGAATACTTTCCGCTTTGCAATCGTCCACACTTGTAAACAGCGCTACGGAACAAGGAGAGGACTCCCTCCCCCCAGGGAGTTCTCATAGAACCCGCGGATCATCATGATCCGCGGGTTTTTTTGATTCCCCCGGACTACCGATCTATTCTTTTCTAGCTACCCGTAACAGGTGTTACGGATCAGCGGTTAGGGGTTAGAGATGAATGCTATTCCGGAATTCATTGAACAAACCGCATGTCTGCGATCTCAAGTCGAACAATTGCGGAAGATGGTTGAGGCGTTGCAAGCGGGGCTTATTTCCTTTCGGAATAATCTCGAACCGGATGTCGAGAACCGGAATCTTGAGCAGCACGGCGCGGAACCTCCGGAACTATCGTGTCCTCCCGAACCTACAGCAACCAAGTCCATTCAATGCAAAACCAAAGCCAAGAGCGGCCGCGAGCGCCGTTCCGCTCCCCGTCGCCGCGGTAATCCCGTGCCGATCCTCATGAGCCTTCCCGAAAATGCTTCCGAAACCAGTCACGGCTGGGTGATCGACCGGTCGCCAGAGGGTTTGTCGGTCGTGGCCTTTGCATCGTTGCCGGTGGGTATGGTTATGAATGTTCGGCCAGCTCCTGCCCAATGACTAATGACACCGACCAACTATGCCAGCGACGGTTCTCGTTCCATTATCTCACGGATGGCTTGCTCCAGTTCCGGGGGTTGAATCGGCTTGGAAATATAACCATCCATTCCGGCTTCCAGACATCGGTCGCGATCCCCTTTCATCGCGTGGGCGGTCATGGCAATGATCGGGATATGCGTCGGGTTCGCTGCCGAGTACGCCCCCTCGTGGGCTTCGCGGCCGCGAATCGTCAGCGTTGTTTCCATCCCATCCATTTCCGGCATTTGCACATCCATTAACACCAGCTCGAAATGCTGCTGCTCCAGCGCGGCGAGCACTTCCTTGCCATTGGCGACCATCCGAACTTTGTGTCCCCGTTTTTCCAGCAACCGGACCGCCAGCCGCTGGTTGATCGGATTGTCCTCCGCCAGAAGGATCTCCATCCGCTGTTCGGCAGGGGCCACCGGTGGCAACGATGCCGGCGGGCTCGGCTCGGCGTCTATCATCGAAAGCCTTAACGCCTTGACGATGGCTTCCAATACGGCCGCCTGCGAAACCGGCTTCAACAGGTAGGAAGCGATGCCGAGCTCCCGGCTGCGGCCAATGTCCCCGGGATGTCCGCCGGAGGTCAGCATCACCAGCATCGCCCGAGAGAACTGTGGATGCGCTTTGATCCGCTCGGCCAGGACAAAGCCATCCATCTCCGGCATTTGGCCGTCGAGAATGATGAGGGGGAAGGGTTCCCCGCGTGTGACCGCGATCTCCAGCGCTTCCAGCGCCGCTTCGCCACTGTCCACCACTGTCGGCTTCATCCGCCAATGCGTCACAATTTCATTGAGGGGCCGCCGATTGGTCGCATTATCATCCACCACCAATACCGGCATATCCACAACCTTAACCGGAATGCATCGGGCGCGTTGGGCTTCTCCTGGCTCGGCTACGCCGAAACGCACCGTGAAATGGAAGGTGCTTCCCAGGCCCAACTCACTTTCCACCCAGATCTTGCCGCCCATCATTTCCACCAGCTGCGCCGAAATCGTCAAACCCAGGCCGGTCCCCCCGTATTTCCGCGTCGTGGAGCCGTCAACCTGAGTAAAAGCGTCGAAAATCGCTTCCAGCTTTTCCGGTGAAATCCCGATTCCCGAGTCACTGACCGAGAAATGCAGCAGGACGCCATCCTCTGTGCTCTCCGTGCTTTCTTCCACCCGGGTCACCTCGACAACCACTTCTCCTTTTTCCGTAAATTTCAGGGCGTTGCCGACCAGGTTTATGAGGACTTGCCGCAACCGGCCCTCATCGCTTACCAGAAATGCCGGAATGTCCGGTGCGATCCGGCAGATCAATTCCAGGCGTTTTTGCTGGGCGCGCACCGCCAGGGTTCGCACCGCGGCCACCACGCACTCCGGCAGGTTGAATTCTTCGGGGCACAGTTCCAGTTTCCGCGCTTCAATCTTGGAAAAATCCAGGATGTCGTTGATCACCGCCAAAAGCGCATAAGCAGAATTCTTGACCATTTCCAGGTACTCGCGCTGTTCTTGATTCAAGGGCGTTTCAAGAGTCAATTCCGTCATGCCAATGATGCCATTCATCGGCGTGCGGATTTCGTGACTCATGTTGGCCAAAAACTCGCTCTTGAGGCGACTCGCCTCCTCGGCGGCATCCTTGGCCTGGCGCAATTCCTCCGCCCGTTTTCTCTCCGTGATATCCCGGCAATGGACGACGATGCCCTGCACTTCCGCGTCCTGGTCCAGATTGTTGAACAGCGCTTCCGCCAACCGGTACGTGCCATCCTGGTGGCGCAGCCTGGTCTCCAACGGTATGGCGCTGCCGGGTTGCCCGCGCACTTCTTGAAGCCGGCCGGTCAGCGCGGCTTTATCATCCGGATGAGCGAAATCAAACAACGAGCGGTCCAGCCATTGTTCCGTGGGAAAACCGAGAATCCGCGACAGAGACGGGCTCGCAAAACGCACCGTGCCGTCGGCGTCCAGTTTCAAGATGACGTCAGTGACATTTTCCAACAGCGAGCGATAATGGGCCTCGCAGCAGCGCGTGGCTTCTGCTGCCTCGCGCAGCCGCCACTCGCGCGTGCGGATCTCCCTCCCCATGTACTTCAGGAAGCACGCCGTCACGAAGGCCAGAAATAGGATGCCACCCATCCAGACTAGGTGCTGCGAGCTGCCCGTGACCGCCAGCGTGGTAACAACCAGGAGCACCACCATCACAAGGATCAGGGAAAACAGGCCAAATGGTCTCACATTTATCATTCGGTTGGGCCTATTTGGGGTCCTTTAGAATATAGGTCAAAGATCCGTTTCTAGCCGCAAAAAGCGCATTCAACAAATTGCCCCTATATCCCCTATCCTCCCTCTTCGGAGCCTCATAAGCCCCCTATTTTTCCTGCCTTTCCATTGATTTAGTTTGCGCCTCGAAAGAAAATCTAAGTCGTTGGTCAACAATCATTGGTCATGAGCGGGTTCTTCCCGGACCGACTGTTTGGTCCGGTGGAAGCGCGTCAAGGCTGGCCATTCGCTTCCCGCAAGGAAACATTTGCCGGTTTCAAACTAACCCCAGGGGCCTTCAACCCGGGGCACGATACGAGTCCGAATTCGGGATCTGAGGTCAGAGAAGCGTGCGCCGAGTAGTCATCACCGGATTGGGTGTGGTTGCCCCGAATGGCGTGGGCAAGGATGCCTTCTGGTCCGCCTGCGTTGAAGGCCGGAGTGGGGTTGGTCCCATCCGCTCTTTCGATGCTTCCAATCATCCCGTGCGTATTGCCGCGGAAGTCCAGGATTTCGATCCGACGCCCTTCGTTCCCGCCCCGCATCGCAAAAGCCTCAAGATCATGGGCCGCGCCATGCGCTTTGCCGTCGGAGCTGCCGGCCTGGCAGTCCGGGACAGCGGCCTCGAATGGGATCGGGAGAATCCAGAGAAAATCGGCGTCGTCATGGGCACCGGCCTGGTTCCGCTCGATCTTTCCGAACTGGCGCCGGTCCTCGCCGATTCCTGCGACCTGAACGGTCGATTTCAGGCGTCCGAGTTGGGCAAACGCGGCAGCAGTGCCGTCTTCCCCCTGTGGATCCTCAAATATCTTCCCAACATGGTGGCCGCCCACATTTCCATGGCCCTCAACACTCAGGGGCCCAATAGCACCATCACCACCGCCTGCGCGGCCGGAACCCAGGCGGTCGGCGAGGCCTTTCGCCTCATTGCCCGCGGCGATGCCGACCTCATGCTCGCCGGTGGCGCCGATAGCCGCATGGACCCCCTGCTTCTCTTGGCGTATACCTCCCTCGGCGCGCTCAGCCTCGCCCATCGGCCGCCGTCCGAGGTCTCCCGCCCCTTCGATCGCGAACGCGATGGCTTCGTCATGGGCGAAGGCGCCGGCGTTCTGGTTCTCGAAGAATTGGAGCGCGCCAAAAGTCGTGGTGCCGTTATCTATGCCGAAGTTTTGGGTCTCGGCAGCAGCTTTGATGCCTGCGGCATCACCAAACCCGATCCCGAAGCGAAGGGGGCCGCCCGCGCCATCGAATGGGCCCTGCGCGAAGCCCGCGTCGATACCCACGATGTCGATTACATCAACGCCCACGGCACCAGCACGCGCCTCAACGACATCATGGAGACACAGGCCGTCAAACGAGTGTTCGGCGAAAACGCCCGCCGCCTGCCCCTCTCCTCCATCAAATCGATGGTCGGCCACCTCATCGGCGCCGCCGGCGCCGTCGAAGCCATCGCCCTGGCCCTCTCTCTCTGGGCCGGTGTCCTGCCGCCCACCATCAACCACACCCATCCCGACCCGGACTGCGACCTCGATTACGTCCCCAACAGCGCCCGCGAAGTCCCCGTCACCACTGCCGTCTCCACCAGCTTCGGCTTCGGCGGCCAAAACGCCGCCCTCGTCATGCGCCGGTTTAGTCATTAGTCATTGGCCATTCGCAAATGACCAATGACCAAGGACCAACAACCCTTTTTTAATTTGCGTTTCCATTCCGATCCCCCTATTACCTCCTCTGATTGACGAAAAACCCGTAAAAAATAGCGCTTTTTCTTAATTGCATTCGCCCCCGCTGTCACCCCCCGGTGAAACAGAAAACACAGGCAGCAACGAATGCAACAAGGGCAATCGAAAAACCAATGACCGACGACCAATGAAATGACGAATGACCGATGACAAATAACTAATGACCGGGTCAACAAAAGTCCCTATTCTTCGGTCGTTTTATTGACACCTCCTTGTCCACGAAAGCCTTCGCCTCGAAGGCGCAGATAGGCTGCCAATCCGCCTTTGGACACCTGTGCCTCCCGACGACCCTCCGCGACAGATTTTTGTCATCTTCACAACAAAAAATCCTTCATCTCTCATCCTTGCACGCGGCTAACCTTCAGTATCTTGATCGCCGGCGTCAACTTCTGCCCCTCTGCCGGTGCCGCCTGAATCTTCTTCACGACCTCCATGCCGCGCACCACCCGGCCGAACGCGGCAAATCCCTGCCCGTCCGGATTCCGCTGCCCGCCGAAATCGAGCGCCGGCTGATCGCCGATGCAGATAAAGAAATCGGCTGTCGCGGTGTCCGGCCCATCGCGGGCCATGGAAATGGTTCCATCCTTGTGCAAGATCTTCGTCCGGTTGGTCCGCTCTAGCGGGATGGGCGGAAACTCATCTTTTTCTCTCTTCGGATCGATCCCCGCCTGAATGACCTCGATCCGAATCTTGTTGTCCGGCTGGTTATCCCGCGTGACGGTGCGATGAAACGACCCGCCGTCGTAAAACTTACCGTCCACGTACTTCAGAAAATTCGCCGTCGTAACGGGTGCCTTGCCGGTGTCCAGTTCGGCATCAATATCGCCCCGCTCGGTCTGAATGAGAACATGGATGACATCCTTCTTGGTTTCCGCCGGTATCGGACCGACCAGACAGCACAAAATCAGACAGATGTTCAAGTTTCGGACCCCCCTGTTAACTCTCTGTTAAATCGCTTACGACTCAATATGAAGCCGTAAAGGCCTCCAACCGCGCCGCCCACCATAAACCCTTTACCAACTCCCTCAATGACATCGGCAATTACCGCGAGTCCACACCGGCCCTCGCGGGAATTATTTTCTTGGATGGTCTCCGGGACATGACGCGTAGCCGTAAAAATAGGCCCATTGCACGCCCCCAATAACGATCCCAGGAAAGCCACAAAAATAATCGGAAACGATTTCATGTTCCCTCTACGTTTCCGATCCAATCCTAATCCTACTCCCGCTCCTAATCATCTTCCTAGTCTTACTCTTCATCTTGCTCTTCTTCTTTCGCGCCGACTTTCGCGCGCTGATAAAGAATTACTGCCTTTTCGTAGCGCCCGCTTCTCATAGAAAACACTGAACGAGGCGTTCCTCCATCCCGCCGAGGGCTTGTTGCCGTTCATGTTCAACTCTTATCCCCAATACGAATACCTCCTCGCCCAGGTCCAGCTCGTCTGTTTCATGTTGGGCATGGGCGCGACGCTTTCCGGCGCGGACTTCGCTGGCATCTTCCGGTCTCCAAAATATCTACTCGCCGGCTTTGCCGGCCAGTATCTCCTCGCCCCGTTGCTCGCAGTTGCCCTGACTCAGTGGTTCCGGCTGGAGCCAGGTATCGCCGTCGGTCTGGTCCTCATCTCCGCCATGCCGGGGGGACCGCTCTCCAAGGTGTTTGCCTATCTCGGCCGCGGAAATCTGGCCCTTTCCATCAGCATGACCGTGATCGGTACCCTCGGCTCCATTGTCAGCGTCCCCGTGTTGCTCCGCTTCCTCGCGTATGCTCACATCCCCGAGGAGTTCCGCATGCCGGTGGATTTGGTGATTCGCGATGTTACCCTGTTCCTGTTGTTCCCGTTGGGCCTGGGTATGAAAATCGCTCAATGGTTCCCCGAGCGGAGGCAAATCTTCTCCAAATGGTGCATTCGGGCCGGCTTCGTGGTCGTAGCCGTCGTCATCACGGGCGCCCTCGGCAGCGAGCGGATTAAACCGAGAGAAAACGGCTGGCAGGTGCCGCTGGCAATCATCCTGTTTTGTCTATTGACCATGCAAGGCGCCATGGCCCCGTTTCGCATTCTCGGTTGGCCGAAACCCGATTGCCTGGCCGTGGGCATCGAAGTGACCATGCGCAACATGAATTTGGCCCTGCTGCTCAAGTCCTTGCTCTTCCCTGCCAAAGAAGATATGGTTGATCCCATCGGCAATGGCGTCCTTTTTGTGATTTTGTTTTACGCCGGTGCCGCCATGGTGGCCGGGGTTCCTTTGATGCTGAACTTTCGCCGTATGATCGGGAAGGAACAACTCATAACATCATGATCCGTTTCGCCAACATCAAGGATACGCCGGCCATCGCTCGATTGATTCGGGCTCTCGCCGAATATGAACAGCTCTCGCACAGAGTAACCCTGAATGAAAGCCGCTTGCGGGAGCATTTATTCGGCTCTCGTCCCTTCGCCGAAGTCTTGGTTGCCGAAGAAGCCGGCGCGGTGATCGGCTTCGCGCTGTTCTTTCACAACTACTCGACGTTTAGCGGTCACCCCGGCCTCTACCTCGAAGACCTGTTTGTCGATCCTCCCTATCGCGGCAAGGGGCATGGCAAGCAACTATTGATTGCTCTTGCTCGCCTGGCCGTCGAACGAGACTGCGGCCGGCTGGAGTGGACCGTGCTCAACTGGAACAAACCCGCCATTGACTTCTACAATTCACTGGGCGCGGAGCTCAAGGATGAATGGACGATTTATCGCCTAACCGGTCCTGCTCTGTCGCGCCTGGCCGATTGCAGCCCGGAATTTCGCCGGCAATGATGTTTTTCTGACAGTGAGATACCAACGATGACAAAGCTTTTTCTCGCGGTCTGCCATCTCTGCTTCCTCAGCGGTTTCGCAATTGGCGGCAACGGAACGCTGGCCCCGCTCGACAACTGGCATCAATGGCGCGGGCCGTTGGCAACCGGCGTTGCCCCGAAAGGCGATCCGCCGATCCGCTGGGATGAAAAAACAAATATCCGCTGGAAGGTCGCCATCCCCGGCCTCGGAAGCTCCTCGCCGATTGTTTGCGGTGACCAGGTCTTTATCACCACCGCAATCGACACCAAACGCATGGCTGATGCCGCAGACCTTCCCAAGGCCGACCCCCGTTTCAATAAACGGACCAACGCCCCGAACACCTATCATCAATTTGTGGTTTTCAGCATCGACCGTCGGACGGGTGAAATTCAATGGCGTCAAGTCGCCACCGAACAGGTGCCCCACGAAGGCCATCACCCCACACACTCCTATGCCGCCGCCTCCCCGTTTACCGACGGCAAATTTTTATACGTCTCGTTCGGTTCGCGGGGTATCTTCTGTTTTGACTTGGGCGGCAAACTGCAATGGAAAACCGAATTAGGCTTGATGCAGACCCGCCTGGGTTGGGGCGAAGGCATTTCGCCGGTGGTCCACGGCGACACCTTGCTCATGAACTGGGACCAAGAAGCCGGTTCCTTCATCGCCGCCCTGGATGTCAAATCCGGCAAAATCAAATGGAAAAAAGACCGCGATGAGTTGACCTCGTGGGCCACTCCCCTGATCGTTTCGCCTCACGGCCGAACCCAGGCCGTTGTCAGCGCCACCAAAAAAGTTCGCAGTTATGATCTGGCGACCGGCGAAGTAATCTGGGAATGCGCCGGCCAAACCACTAACGTCATTCCCTCGCCGGTCGCCAACGACAAAGTAGTTTTTTGCGTGAGCGGGTATCAGGGCTCGGCTGCCTACGCCATTTCCCTGGATGCCGTCAACGATATTTCCGGAACTGACAAAGTATTCTGGAAATACGACCGGGGCACTCCCTACGTCCCTTCCCCTCTTTTAATCGGCGGCCGCCTCTATTTTACCCAGAGCAATAATGCCCTGTTGACCTCCCTCGACACCGCGACCGGGAAGCCGTTGATCGACCGCGAACGGCTGCCCGGTTTGAGTAGTTTCTACGCCTCTCCGGTCGCCGCTGCCGGCCGCATTTATCTCACTGGCCGCGATGGCACCGTCCTGGTCATCAAACAGGCCGATAAATTGGAGATCCTATCCACAAATCACTTGGAAGATCCCATGGACGCCTCTCCCGCGATCGTCGGCAAACAAATCTTCTTACGCGGCAAGGACCACTTGTACTGCATCCAGGAAAAATAACGACCTTGTGCGACATGCGGTAACCTTTTTGCCCTTGCAACTCCTGGTAGCAGGCACACTCCAAGCGCCGTGGCCGCACTGCACAAGCTCGGTAAACGTTTTTTGCCATTGCAATCCCCACCTTTTTTGTCGTATTGTCACTTCCTTGCGATTTTTTCTGCCAATGACCAATGACGAATGACAAATGACTGGGTGGAAACAGTGGGACCTATCCTCTTGCCCTCTTTTATCTTCCTCGCTGAAATCTGCGTAGTCACCCTGGGCACCATGCGGACCATTTTCATTGCCCGCGGCATGAAGGTCCTGGCCCCCCTTTTTGGCTTCTTTGAAGTCGCCATCTGGCTGTTCGCCATTGCCCAAATTATGCAAAACCTTGCCAATTTGAGTTGCTACTTTGCCTTTGCTGGCGGCTTTACGCTTGGCAACTTTCTCGGGGTTATCCTCGAAAGGAAGCTGGCTATCGGCAGCGTTGTCGTGCACATCACCACCAAGAAGGATGCCGGCGAACTGACGGCCGCCCTCCGCGCCGCCGACTACGGCGTGACCATCCTGGATGCCCGCGGCGCCATGGGTCCCGTTCGGGTCGTCTTCACGGTCATCAAGCGCAAAGAATTGGCCAACGTGGTCGCCCTGATCAAACGCTTCGATCCCCGCGCTTTTTATTCGGTCAATGATTTGCAATCCGCATCCGAAGGCATTTTTCCTGCTCCAAAAGCACGTAACCGCGGCGTGGTTCCGCTCCCTATCCGCTATTCCCGCTCGGCCGCCTAAATCCCGTCGCGAACTACCTTAAAAACAAAATCTCTGAAAAACGACTCGATTCTCCCAACTTTTCTTACTAATAACTAAAACCAATTACTGACAACCTCCTTTGCCAGAAAGCTCCCAAACATGGCGGCCAAAAGTTTCCTAGTAGTCGATGTGCAGCGCGGCTTCACTTCCTTATGTCCCCAGGAATTGCCCGTCCCCGGCGCTCTGGAAATCGTCCCGAACATCAACCGCCTACTGAAACTTCCCTGGCAGCGGATCGATGCTAGCCAGGACTGGCATCCCCCCGATCATTGCAGCTTCCTGGGTCAGTGCGACAATTTGTATCCGCCGCATTGCGTCGCCGGCACTCCGGGAGCGGAGTTTCTCCCCGGCTTGCACACCGAGCGATTTCACGCCATCTGGCGCAAAGGCTTCGATAAGAACAAAGATGCCTACGCGGTCACCGCCCAACACCCGGGTCTGCCGGCCTTGTTCCGCGCTTGCAACATCCGCGAAGTGGTCATTTGCGGCCTCGCCACGAACATTTGTTGTTTCTTCACCGCCCGCGATTTGCGCCGTGAAGGATTCGCAGTGGCCATCGTCGACGACGCGTCCGCCGGCATCGATGTTCCCGCCGCAAACTTCTTTCAAGATCAGGCCAAAGCCCAGGGGATACGCCTAGGCATTCGCTATGTTATGACGGACGAGGTGGTTCCATGATCATCACCAGCCTCCTCGATACCGATCATTACAAGATCACGATGGGGCAAGTTATTTTTCATCAGTTTCCCCGCGTGCACGCCCGGTACAGCTTCTTCAACCGGGGCGCCTCGCTGTTTCCGGAAGGCTTCAGCGACCTGCTCCGCCGCCATATCGATCAGTTGGCCGACCTTCAAGCAACGCCCGAGGAAATTGCCTGGTTGCGAAAAACAGTTCGTTATCTCAAACCTACCTATTTGGAATGGCTCGCCGGCTATCGGTTTCATCCGGACGAAGTATCGGTTCGGCACCACGCCGGCCGGCTCGATATCGACATCGCCGGACCGTGGTATCGCACCGTCTTTTGGGAGGTCCCGTTGTTGGCACTGGTCAGCGAGCTCTTTTTTGCAGGTCGACGGCCCGCCGCGGACTGGGAGGAGCGGATCAAGATCAAGTCGGCAAAGATGGCGGCAGCCGGCGTTCACTGGGTCGATTTCGGCACGCGCCGCCGCTTCGCCTTCGCCGTTCAGGACAGGGTCAATGAAATCATGCGCCGTTTTCGCCCCGCATTTCTCGGCACCAGTAATCCCTACTTCGCCATGAAGTACGACCTGTCCCCCATGGGCACCTACGCCCACGAAGGTCCCATGGCCCTCCAGTCTCAAGTCGGCGTTCGCCATTGCAATGCTGCCTGGATCGATGCCTGGGTCCGCGAATACGACGGCGATCTTGGCATTGCCCTCACCGACACGGTAACCACTCCCCATTTTCTGAGCACGTTCGGCCTCAAGGAAACCAAACTCTTCGATGGCCTGCGCCAGGACAGCGGCGATCCGGCGGCCATCGCCGGCATGATTATCCGTCATTACCAGACCTGTAATGTTGATCCCCGCACCAAGCGCATCATCTTCAGTGACAATTTAACGGATGACAGAATCATTGCCTTGCACCGCCAATTCAGTGATCGCATCATGGTGACCGGCGGCATCGGCACCTTTTTAACCAACGACGTCGGCCAGCAACCGCTCAACATGGTGATCAAACTTACTGCCGCGGATTTCGGTCTCGGTTTTGTTCCGGTAGTCAAGCTTTCCGACGAGCCGGGCAAATACACCGGCGCAACCGAGCACATTGCCTGGGCGCTCCAGGAGTTACGCTCGTCGTGACCTTGGACTACTCGACGCCGGAAAAAATCACAGTAACAGCGGCCCACAAGTATCTTTCCGGTGTTATTAAATAAACCTTTGGTCTGGGACGTCTCCAGGAGGCGAGAGGCAGCGGCCCTCTTCTCATCTGTTTTTCATGGGTCGTTCAATACAGTGGCTAATGGATGCATTTCAAACGTCAGCGCGGGCAAAAAATGCATGAGTTAACGGGGGTAACGATTGGAACACGTTGATGCCGGCCGGCCTTCCCTGGGTGGGTTGGAACCGGGTCGCAGCAACAAAATTCCCTTTTTCTTTTGGAGGTCTGGCATGTTTCGGTTTACTTCTTGGGTTTTCACACTGGCGCTAGTGGGTCTGGTGAGTGCCCCGGCGTGGGCGCAGCAGCAACGGCAGCGACCCGGCGGCGGCGCTGGCGGGTTTGCCCCGTCTCCTCTCCTGATGCTCAACAATAAAGCTGTCCAGGAAGATCTCAAACTTTCCGAGGACCAGGTCAAACAAGTTGCCGACATGCAAAAGGCAGAACGCGAGGCACTTCAAGGCCTGGCCCGGGAAGACGCCCAAAAGAAACGGCAGGAACTGAATCAGGAAAATGCCAAAAAGGTCAAGGAACTCCTCAAACCCGAACAGGCGAAACGGCTTGAACAAATCCGCATCCAGTCGATGGGTGTAACGGGCGCCGCAGCCAACCCCGAGATCTCGAAGCAACTCAATATCACGGACGATCAAAAGGAACAAATTCGCACCTTGCAGCAGGAAATGCGAACAAAAATGCAAGAACTCTTCCAGGGCGGCGCCATTAATGAAGAAAACCAGAAAAAGATCGCCGAACTTCGCAAGGACGTCAATGCAAAAGCCGCTGCCATGTTGACCGCCGATCAAAAAACCAAGTGGAAGGAAATGACCGGCGAACCATTCAAGGGCGAATTCAACTTCGGCCCAGTCGGCGGCCGGCGGCCCGGCGGCAACAGGCCCACGGCTCCGGCGGAAAAAAAGCCGTAAGTAGCAGGTCCACTCCGTGTGCCGCTGCAGAGCTACAGTAATTTAAAAAACGAGGTTTCCGAGGGAACTCGGAGCCTCGTTTTTTGTTCCGGCTGCTTCACTATACTCCCCATCCCACTACTTTCCCCACTTCACCCCACTGCCTCACCGCCTCTCTCTCTCATTCCATCCCAGTTCAACCCGAAATCTCCTTCCATTTCCCAATCTTTAAGGAAAACTCCGGAAATAGCCGATAACTTTCCCAAGAGGGTGTTACTATCGCTAGATTCTGCAAATGCCGATCCTCCGGAAAAGTTGGCGGGAGTACCGATCGAGTGGCCGTTTTTCTGCTTTGATTGAACAGGGGTTCCCATGCGAAACGGATTTCTCGGCTCAATGGCGGTGTGTCTCGTGAGTGCCGGCTTCGTCGTGGCTCAGCCGGCACACTTGACACGAAACTCCTCGTCGGCCGCCGACCCCGCTACAACGGCGACGCAGCCCGGCACCGCCGGGCAAGTTTCGCCCAGCCTCCCGACGGATTCCACGAACCCGGTGCTTCCCTGGGAACCGGGTTGGGTCAACAACATGCTCGGCGTCTCGTACGGCCAGGTACAAGCTTCCGCGGAATTTCTTTACTGGTTCACCAAAAACTTTAACGTTCTTCCGCCGTTGGTCCTCACCGGTGGCGGCAAGACCGAAGATGGAGATCCGTCTCTGGTGGGAGGAACCAGCTCGGGTATCGATTTTGGTTTGCTTTCGGGCGTTCGCGTATCGCTGGCCTACTGGCTTGAGGATTGTCAAACTTGGGGACTCCAGGGCTCTTTCCTGACGATCCCGCAAAAAACATTGGAGTACCGGTCGGATTCTTCCAATGTCTTGACACGCAGGTTTTTCAACCTCAATACCGAGATCGAGGATAATTTTATCGTTGCCTTCCCCGGGATTGCCTCCGGCACGGTTTTGGTTCAAGCCCGCAGTCAATTTTGGGGGGCGGAGGCCAACCTGTGGCGCAACATTTTCGACGAACCGATTCTCGAGGCCATGCGCCTCGATGTCATGGTCGGTTTTCGTTACCTCGACCTGAGTGAAGACGTCTTCATCAATAGCACCACCTCTTTTAACCGCAATCTGCAGCCCTTTCCCAGTTTCTTGCCGTTTGCCGGCAACCACCTTTCCATTAACGACAGTTTCAGCACGGCCAATCAGTTTTTCGGCGCGCAGTTCGGCGTTTCCGCCAAGTTCTTCGGCACTCTGGGTACCGTCACTTTCCTTGGCAAGTTGGGTGTCGGTACCAACCACGAATCGATTTTCATCCGCGGAAACCAGGTGCGCACGCTGCCGGACGGCACGACGACGATTACTCCCGGCGGAGTATTGGCCCTGGCGAGCAACAGCGGTCACTTCAGTCGCGAGCAATTTGCCCTGGTCCCCGAATTTGGCTTCCAATGGAATGTGGCTCTCACGAAATATATCGATTGCTTTTTTGGCTATTCACTCATCTACCTGAACCGTGCCATCCGGACCGGCGACCAGATTGACCAGGGAGTTGATGCGTCGCAAATTCGGAATTTCCCCACACCTACCGCGTCCACCGGCTTGAACCGGCCGTTGGTTCCGTTCGTGCAAGACAAGTACTACGCGCAGGGTTTCAACATTGGATTGGAACTTCGCTGGTAAATTGCTCTGCCGGGCGGATCGAACGGCATTATAATCAAACCAATAGGATTTCCGAGACTTTCAACAAGGATCGCTCCCATGCGTTGGCTTGTTTGGTTTTCGTTATCGCTGACGCCGCAGATGCTCGTCGGTGCCGGTAGCCTCCGCGCTGCCGAAGACTCGGACATCCTGAAACAGCAAAGGGAAACCGCCCGCGCCAATTGGAAAATGCTTTTTGATAACGACACGCTGGCTGAGGAGGAGACAACGCACTTTCTTCTCCTTGGCTCGCAAGCGCTGAAGCCGCGCCAACTGAAAGAGGTCGGAGCTTCATTGGAAAAGCAATTGGCCCTTGTGCGGCCTGTCCTCAAAATCGGGCCCAAGGAAGAACTCTGGCCCGGAAAACTTACCGTTTATCTTTTGGAAGAACGGTCCATTTTTAACACTTTCATGCGTACCATCGCCCGCAAGCGCCCCAGCCCGGATGATTCGGGTGTATTTTCCCTGAACGCTCCACCTTACATTGCCGCCAGCCCGCCGCAACAAAAATACCACCCCGGCCTTGAGGGGCAAGCCGGTGAACAATTGGCTGCCGCGCTGCTGGCGAAGAAATGCCGGGACACGCTGCCCGATTGGCTTGTCGCCGGTTTTGGCCGCGCCATTCTGTGGCGCTCGGCTCCCGGCACCTACTTCCAGGAGCGCACGCAAGTCAAGAAGCTGGTCCGCAGTTACACGGCGGACGATGTTTGGAGCGGCAAGCCCAATGCCGAGGACGCGGCCCTTCTCCGAGCCAGCCTGGTCGAGTTCCTCGCCTTCGGCCCAGGTGCCAATTACTTTTCCAAGATCCTCGACGGTTTCAAACCCGGTGAGAACGGCCAACCGAAAACCACTCTCGATGCTCTGAAGTCCATTCGCGCCGACTTTCCGGACACCATTGGCAGCACCTGGCCCGCCTGGGTCGCCAAAGGCCGTTAGTTCATGAATTTTCGCATGCCCTGAGCGTTGGGTTGGGTGGTACGCCCTGAGCCTTCGAAGGATGCGCTGAACCACAACCTCCAGCGATTATTTAAAGATCATTTCTGCGCAAAACCGAAGAAAGAACTGCAAGGTTCCATAACCGCTGGGGCGAAGCCTCTGCGCCTTATGGGTCCTATGAGCGGAGACACGGAATGAATCCCATGCGGATTGTGCAGGCCAACGCCATTCCCCTGGCCGTTCCCTGCAGCCGGTGCGGCCGAACCGAAGGTTGTTGGGACCGGATTGCCGGCAAAGCTTATTGCCCCCACTGCCAGGAATTGCTCGTCCTCGGCGAGGCGGAACCGCTCATCGAGCCAACGGAAAAAAATCGTTGCGCCATCTGTAGCCGTGAAGGAACCCTGTGCTTTCACTCTTTCCCGTTGCAAGCGGTCCGGCCGGTAGCCATCGATCTTTGTCCGGGACATCTCCGCGATCTTTTGGGCCGCTGTCTTGGCCCCTATGCCTATCATCAATTACGCTGCCAACTCCACCGAATGGGTATTCCCTCCGAAAATCTTTTTCTCCTCCATAGCGCATTCTACGATGATCAGGGTCACGCTTTGCAACCGGCGACCGAAATCAGCTAAGCTGCGGCGGCTCCCTGGCCCCCCAAATGTCGCTTTCTCGTTGGCAAACTCGTAGCTGGCACACTCCATGTGTCGCTAGCCTCCGTATTCTGTGGCCCTCTCGCTCCGCGAGAGGTTCTCGCTACCCCTGTTGTCTTGCTCCTTTCCACCCTCAACTTGATCGTGCCTACGGACCGATCGAAGGATCCATGCGCTCGTGAAAGTTGTAGAAGTTGTCGCCCGGATTGGACGACGGCAGGTGAAACCCGCTGTTGAACGCAGCGCCATAGTCGGTAATTCCCGGAATTCCCCCGCAATCCATTCCCGGCATCCCGTGAGGGAATCCACCGATGGTAAACGTGTTATCCACGGCCCGGCCTTCGCCACCGCTGAACGCAGCGCCCGGTGGGTCGCGGGGATCTCCCGCATTGCCGGTGTCCAAATTGATAGTCGTTGCCGGCAGGATGCAATGCGTATTATCGAACATCGGCGCATCCGCGCTAGTGACTATCGTATCTTGCAGGAAACTGAGCGTGGCCGCTCCCGAGCCGCGGTCGTAGGTCCCGGACAAATCGGATTGTGCCCTCATTTGCACTTCGAAATGGAAGGTTTGAATTACTTCAAACGAGGGGATGACAAAATCCGACTGCGACGCCGACACGGTTCCATCATTCGCGATAAACACATTGTTGATCAGGATCGTCGGCGGATCGTCCCCGAAATTGAGCACCGTCTGACTCTGGTTGATCCGGAGCGACGATCCGGGCAGAACGCCGAGGGTCACAGTATCCCCACCCCCTGTTATTCCCAACCAGCCTTGAACGTGGGGAGCCGGGGCCGAAAGCATTTGCGACTGGACCGCCAAAGCGCTCCCCGCCTGGATGATGGGCATTACATCGGGATTTTTCGCGGCAGTCTCCGCCTCCCCGCTGGAAGTAGCACTAGCTGCAACCCGGACACTGGAAGTTGCAGGCCAAATATCCGGGTCTCCGAGCGAAACCGCCGGGCCAAGGGCCATAACCGATGGTTCAAGCGGGGCAAACACGCTGCCCGGAGCCAGACGGTCCTCCAGCTTTTGCAGCTGCGGGCGGTATCCAGATGTGCGCATCATTATGAGTCTCCGCATTTTCTAAAAAAAGTAGCAAGGGTACTAACGGGTTCCCCTTTCATTCTCCCCGCTGAAAACTGGCTGTTCAAAAAAAAAGAAAGCGCTTCTGCAGGCCTGGCAGCCTTGTCTACTCGCAAATGAGCAGGCGACGTTGCCGTACCTACTGAGGTCACTTTCCCTATTATGAATAACTTTTAATTAGAGAGTATCTATGTGTCTTTGAGTATAAACGCTCGAAAACTGGTGTCAACAACAATTTCGAAATTTCTTGCCGCAAAGGGGATTTGCTGTCACACGATTATCATCACATTGCACTGCCCGCCACGAATGGCCAATTCAGTTCGTTCACGGCTCGGCCTCGGCCCAACTCGCATCTCACGCGCATGCTTGCGTGCGGTTCTCCGCGCAAGGTATTCGCACGGAACACCTTAACGTGCCTTTTGGCGCCGTATCTCACGCCTGCGTGAGACACGGCACCCCATCGCCATGAAACCGTCCAGCAGCCGCCGGACGTCCATCGCCCCTGTCCATGTTGACTCCTTGGTACTTACAACTTTGGCAATTCGACACCCGTACCTTTCAATAGCGAATGACCGTTGACAATCGACTGTCACTCGGAGTCCAGCGCAGCTCGCAACGGATTCCAGATGCGCGCCGCCTTTGCCCATCTCGCCACATCAGCTCAGTTGCGATCGCAAATGCGCTGTCCGTAAAACTCGTTATTTTTCTGCAGTTTTGTTGACACCTCGACGTCTATTGAAATCTCCTATTTGCCTTTGAAGGCATAGGCTGCCTGCCAATCTCCCTTGGCCACCTGTGCCTCAGAACGACACTTTTTCGTCAGTCTCTGTCATCTTGAGAACAGTTTTCCACTAGTTACCTTGCCATCCAGTCTTTCCTTCAAGGAAAGCACAATCCCCACTATCACCCCAAGCACAGTCCCGATCAGCCATCCAAAAAAAATATAACCTAAGAGAACGGCTGCCATTCCTGTTCCACAAAACCATTCGTCCGGATGTTCCCTCTTGATTGCCTCGGCGATGCCGCTGATCTCCCATTGCCCGTGGATAAATCCATAAATAACGCCGCCGACCATGCCCAGGAAAACGATGGCCCCAAACTCCACACAGCCGATCCGACTTTGCTTGTTTCCGCGCATCGATCAAACCATTTCCAAACCGATATCAGGAAAACAAAACCATTCTGGCAACTGAGCTATATTCTGTTGCAATTTCCTCGCAAATGTTGCATCGAAAAAAAAGAATGCTCCGTCGCCCAAAACACCTTGCGCCTCAATCATTTAGGCAAAATCCAACCCGGCAGCCCATCGCAATTTCGTGTAGCTCTGCCAACTTCCCCTTGACGCTTTTTACACTCAGGTCCTACACTAATGTTTCATCATCTTCCTCGTTTGTTATTTCGCCGTTTCCAATACGCGAAGCATTGAGCCGGAGGAATTGCTCCTTTTTCCGGCATGTCGTGCTCGACGGCACAACGTCGTGCCAACAAACGAATCGCCCCAACTTTTGGATTGATCCGTGCTGCGTTTGCCGGACGACTTTTTCGGTGATCGGCGGTCCCTGGTTTCTCGCGGTGAGATCACCGGGCGACTGCGGTTTTTAACCTAGGTTCAACAATGAACAGGAGGAACGTACGATGATCCGATTTTCTCGACTTGGACTTGTGATCCTGGCTATGCTTTTGGTCCTGGTTATCGCGGCCCCGGCCCTGGCCGCCGAAACCAAGGGCAAGATCAAGAGCGTGAATGCCGATAAGAACGAATTCGTTCTGACGGATGAAAATGCCAAGGACTGGACATTCGAACTCGCCAAGGATGGCAAAGTGCAGGTCAACGCCAAAGCCGGCAAGCTTTCCGAAATTCGCGTCGGCGATGAGGTCGCCATCACCTACGAGAAAAAAGGTGAGAAACTTATGGCCACGGAAGTCCGCGCCACTCGAAAGTAAGGAAGCGGTCGCAACAGATTATCCGAGCAAAACGCAACACGGCTCTTTCAACCGAACGGCAAGCAGGGCCGCTTGCCGTTCCTTTCCCAAACACCCGATGATACTCCCAGGACCTTGCATGCCGAAGATTTCTCGGGCCCTCGGGAGGAATATTCTATGTGGACCCAAGAGGCGTTGCAGGAACTCGCTCAGACCCGACTCCAGGACCGTCGGTTCATTATGGTCGCCAACCGCGAACCCTACCAGCATCGCTATGCCGGCGGCCGCATCGAATGCGTCCCCGCCGCCAGCGGCATGGTTTCCGCCCTCGAACCCATCATCCGCACCTGTGGCGGAACCTGGATCGCCCACGGCAGCGGCAATGCCGATCGCAAAATGGTCGATGCCCGCGGACACATCCGCGTGCCGCCGGATGATCCCCGCTACACGCTCCGCCGCCTTTGGCTTACCAAGGAAGGCGAAGATGGTTACTACAATGGTCTTTCGAACGGTGGCTTGTGGCCGCTTTGCCATATGGTATTTACCCGCCCTCTCTTCAATCCACAAGACTGGGCCCATTATCGCAAGGTCAATGAACAATTCGCCCAGGCCGTCATGCAGGAAGCCAATGGCACGCCGGCTTTTGTTTTCATTCAGGATTTTCACTTCGGCCTCTTGCCCCAGATCTTGAAAAACGGCAACTCGAACCTGATTGTCGCCCAGTTCTGGCACATTCCCTGGGCCAATCCCGAGGTGTTTCAAGCCTTTCCTTGGAAAGAAGAACTGCTCGACGGACTTCTCGGCAACGATTTGCTCGGCTTCCACTTGCGCTATCACTGCAAAAACTTTCTCGATACCGTCGACCGCACCTTGGAAGCCAAAGTAGACTATGAACGCTTCGAAGTAACGCGCCGCGGCAAGGTGACGGTTGTCCGCCCCTTCCCCATCAGCATCGATTTCGACCGGCACCAGGCCATGGCCGCAGACCCCGCCATTGAATCCGAGATGGAGCGCTGGCGCCAGCTCATCGGTCTGGGCGAAGAGGCGGTTGGCGTCGGCATCGACCGGATCGACTACACCAAGGGCATTCCCGAACGCCTCCACGCCCTTGACCGTTTCCTTGAAAAAACCCCCAAATATCGCGAACAGATCATATTCGTCCAGATCGGCGTCCCCAGCCGCACCCACGTACGCCAATATAGACTCCTCGACGATGAAATCGACGGCCTCGTCGAAGAGATCAATTGGCGCTGGAGCACCGACTCCTGGCGCCCGATCATTTACTTGAAGCAACAACATTCGCCGCCCCAGATGATGGCCCTCCATCGCCTCGCGGATTTCTGCATCGTCAGTTCCCTTGACGACGGCATGAATCTCGTGGCCAAGGAATTCGTCGCCAGCCGCTTTGACGAGGACGGCGTGCTGATTTTAAGCCGCTTTACCGGCTCCGCCCGCGAGCTCACCAATGCGGTTCTTGTTAATCCGTTCGCCGTCGACGAAATTGCCGACGCCATCCTGCTTGCCCTGGAAATGCCCGAGGACGAACGCCGCAAGCGCATGCAGAAGATGCGCGCCGTCGTCGCCGAAAATAACATCTATCGCTGGGCCGGAAAGTTACTATCGGCATTGCTCAAGTTCGAGTTCCCGGAGCGCTCCGATTTGGAATTCTTTTCCCAGCGAGCATAAAGTGTAAAGCGCACTGCGTGGCGTCTCGCCCCACGCTCCACGCCTCACCTTCTGCTATGAGGATAGGCGATGAGTTCTCCGCTGTTCGCAGACCGTGTGGCAGTCGCCAGGCGCATCGCCTCCGCGCCGCATTTGTTGCTCTTTTTGGACTTCGATGGCACCCTCGCTTCCATCGTGGACCATCAAGCCATGGCGGCCCTGGCTCCACCCATGCAGCATTTGCTTGGAACTCTTGCCCGGCATGACAATGTTTCCCTGATCGTCCTCAGTGGGCGCAATCGCAACGACCTGCAATCCCGCGTCGGCATTCCCGGCCTGATCTATGGAGGCAATCACGGACTGGAAATCAGCGGTCCTGGGTTCTTTTTTGTGGAACCGGCCGCTGCCGCCGCCAGCGATCGCTTGCAAGATCTGTCCACGGACCTCGCTGCCCGGCTGAAGGCCATCCCGGGCGTCCTTGTCGAACCCAAGGGGCTCACCACCAGCGTTCACTATCGCCTGGTTTCTCCCGCGGACAATGACGAGGTTCGCCGCATCGTTCATGTCGTTTTGGCCGGCGCCCATCACCTCTTCCAGTTGACCGGAGGCGACATGGTTTATGAAATCCGGCCAAGAGTTAACTGGAACAAGGGTGCCGCAGCCGGCCGGATCAGGGAACATTTGGGCAAGAAAGATGCCTTGGCGATTTACGTCGGCGATGACGTCACGGATGAAGATGCGTTTGCAGCGCTAGCGGACGGGATCACGATCAAGGTCGGGGTTACTCCGGAAACCACGGCCCGCTATCACCTCGACCGCCAGGAGGACGTGCAGACCTTCCTCGAGTGGCTGGCAACCCTCTTGAGCGCTTCCTTGACCTGAATTGCGATCAATGTTTCTTTCGATCGTCCTTTGATCCGCTAGACCGCGGCGCCGGACTTCCCCGGGGAGCGGCGTGGGATGCCGAAGGTGCTGCACGGTGTGCTTGTGCCTGGGGCGCATGCTGCCTTGCCACCGGTAGCGCGGGTGCCGACGGAGCGTGCCGCGGAACCGGCTGTGAGTGCTGCTGGACCGCGGGATGTCTGGCCTCCGGCGGCGCGTGCTGTCTTACAACCGGTGGCGCAGGTGCCGAAGGTGCCTGCCGTGGAGCCGGTTGTGAATGTTGCTGGACCGCGGGATGTCTGGCCTCCGGCGGCGCATGCTGTCTTGCGACCGGTGGCGCGGGTGCCGAAGGTGCCTGCCGTGGAGCCGGTTGTGAATGTTGCTGGACCGCGGGATGTCTCGCTTCCGGCGGCGCATGCTGTCTTACGACCGGTGGCGCGGGTGCCGAAAATGCCTGCCGCGGAGCCGGTTGTGAATGTTGCTGAACCGCGGGATGTCTCATCACCGGCGGTGCCTGAGACGCTTGCTGTCTGGCGAACGGTGCTGTTGGCGGCGGAGGGGCCTGCCGCGGAACTGATTGTGCTTGGTGCTCGACCGCGGCATGGCGCGTCTCCGATGGCAGCTTGAATGATGACACCGTTGCGCCTTGCCCAGTTGGACTTCTTTGGCCGCGGCTTCCGTGGACTGCTGGCTTTTCGGACCCGTTGCGCTGCCGGCTCAATTCGCGAAAATGTTCCGCCCCAGCGCGTTGTTCTTTCACTTGCAAAGCCGAAACCGGCGCCAAGCGCCTGCTGCCTCGCACCTGTTCCAGAGGAGCCACAAGCGTCATATTCGAAACATTGCCGCGGTTGGTGCTTTGCACGAATTGCGTTTGCTCCCGGAAGGTTCGTGGCGGCCGCGGGGCATCCCCATTCCGCCGGGCCAGGTAGATGTTGTGCATTCCTGAGTACCACGAAGAATCGCCCCGATGATCCCAGCGATAATAATTAAACAACGGATCGTATACGCGGGACCCATAGGCATACCACGGTTGAAATCCGAGCTGCGCATAAGCCGGGTCATAATAGTCGCCGAAATAGTATTGCCCGCCGAGAGGTCGGACAAACAACGAGGCTAACAAGCTCGTCAACTCCACGACAAATCGTGGCCGATAATACCATCCGGGACTGTTCCATAGTGGTGTGTCGAAGTAAACCGGCGCGAACAAAAGTCCCCGACCCTCCAAACCGTAGTCCCAGTATCCATCGACGAAGACATAACCGGCCGGCGTCCAGCAATAATGGGCGTTCGTCCAGATCCAGCCGGATTGAAAGGCCTTCCAGTATCCGGGCCGCCACCAGTACCGGTTATCATGAACCATCCAGTTACCCGGAACGTAAAAACTATTTTCATCGGGGGCCGGAGTAACCGGACGGTAATCCAGGGAATCGGGAGGCGGCTTCACGTATTCGACTGCTTCTTGCCCTGCCGCGGCCCAAAATCCTGGCGCCCGTTGCCAGCCGTCATTCACTTGAGTCCAGTGCCCGGGAATCCATTGCCGCCCCGGAGGAGGCACGCGCCAAAAACCGCTCACCCAAAGATAATCCTTTTGCTCCGCGTTCCAGGACCAATAACCGGGTATCCATACCACATCGGCTCCGTCAAGTTTTTGCTCGGGTGGTTCTTCCGGAATCGGATCAGGCGGTGGTTTGGGAACAGCGGGTTCAGGGTCTATTCTGGGTTCCGTCGGTTGAGCGAACGCCTCGTGGATCGGGCCTCGGGCCTGGATGTTTATCCCAGGCTCTGGCATCGCTCCGTCCTGGGCAAGGACAATGCCTCCGCTCAAACATAATACCGCCAGAGCCATGCTCGTGAGTAAAGTTGTAGGCTTCATGGTACACCTGGTGCAAGCATTTGGCTGTAGCAAGGGGCAAGTTTGCAACGGGGTTCATTTCTAATAAATAAACGCTCGTTAGAGACAGGCTTGCGCGGCTAAACTCGCTTGACTTGCATGGTTGATGAGTGTGTCGGGCTGAAATGTCCACGTCCGTGAATGGGACCCCGATACGCCGCACCCGCCGCTTGTAGCGCTCTCGCTTCGTGAGAGAAAAGCGCTCAAGACCATGAACCGGCGGGTGCGGGTACGGCGCGGTGGCGCGTATCACCCAACGATGTACCCGGCCTCTTCAAGATCGACGATTTCCAGCGAATCGGCTCGCCGGCTCTCGCTTCCCAGCAGGCGCCAGAATGCGTCCGACTGAGTCCCATCGACCGTGGCATCGGTGATATGCGCTGCGTTCCCAATCGTCGATTCAATCGGACCGTTGTCTGTCGTGATCATCGTTGGTTGGCTGGAGACGCCGTGATTGGATTCCGGTACCACTCGGGCTTGGCTTACCAACGAGCGAAGCGTCGAGCCGATCGTCGTGGCCCCACTGGGGGTCAACTCGCTATGGAAGGGGATCGGTCCGCGGAATCCCGGCCCGGGATGGCCGCCCCCGCTCACTATCGTTTGCGTCAGCACATCCGACCTGCTGACTCCATCGTTGACGTCGCTGTTATAAAACGCCGTGATTTGGTGGTCCCCGACCGTCAGCGTGCTGATCATGAGGGTCGCTACGCCACTCCCATTCAGCGTGCCGCTACCCAGGACCGTATTGCCGTCATAGAAAGTGACGACGCCCGTTGGGGTGCCGGCCGCGGCTGTCACTGTCGCCGTGAAGGTAACCGGATGTCCCTCTGTCGCCGGGTTGCTCGATGAGGTCAGCATAGTGGTCGTTTGGTATCCCGGCACAAAAGCCAGACCCGCGAAGTTCTCGTTGCCGTTGAAGCTACCTGCGGTTTCGCCGACGAACACCACCGTGTTGAAGTTGCCCGGGGCAAAGCCGTTATTGTAAGCGTTGGTATCCAGGAACGAGGCGATCTGGTTGGGGTTCTGACCCTGCAAGTTGCTGCCGGTGACGTATAGCTGGAACTGGGCATTCGGCCCGGGGTTCACGACTCTGCCGATCACCCCCGTCGCTCCGCCAGCGAACACCAGCTTTTGCCCGAATAGGCCCGACGCATTGCCGTACCTCCAATTCGTGCCGTCGAACCAGAACTTGAGCAGCCCATTCGACTGGTCCGCAATGTACAGCGTGTCCGGATTGTTCGACGTTCCATCAAGGTGGTTGAAGAAGAGTAGCTGTTTGGCATTTTGCTCGTTCGGAAACGCGGCCTGATAGGCGGCCTGCAGCCCTGGGAGGGTGGCCAAACTGGTCATTGTCGTCGGCAGCCCCGTGCCGATCTGCCAGACCCCGACGGCAGACCCCGCACGCTGGTTGCCTGAAGCGGCGTAGAGCTGGCCCCCCGCAATGGTGATCGAGTCGCCCGATGTGCCCGGCTCCCCGATTTGCGTGGCGCTCGATGCCCCAAGGCTGTCCACATACTCGATCCCACTCTCCGTGGTGTTGCCGGTAGGCAGATTGCTGACAAGCCAGAACTCGTTACCGTCGTTGGAGACCACGTCCAGGGGGTTATAGGGGACGCTGCTCTTCGGTGTCGTTGAAATGGCGGTACTGGTGTCCAGGTTGCCGGCCCGGTTGATCCGGGCGATCGTGCGCGGAAACTGGAATGGGAAGGTTGAAGTGACGAACTGCTGGCCGACCGGAACATCGTACCCCATAACCGTCAGGTAGTACCCGTCCGCGGACCGGTTGAGCAGGCCCTCCGCGCCGTTCTGCCCGCTCAATAGCAAGGCATGACTGGTGTCGCCGTCGAGATTCGGCAACGCGATCTTTTGGACGAGTGTTCCGCCCGTGGTGTATTCGTCGAGGAAGACAAGGTAGCCCGAGCTGCCGAGGTTTACACTGCCGTCGCCGCGCTGGACGGCGACCAGGTTGCCCGGGGTGAACGCCTGCAGGGCGGTTTCGATGAGGGCGACCCCGTTCGTCGCAGTGATCGTATTGACTGCGAAGTTCAGGTAGGGGTTGCCCTTCCCGGTCGTGTAGTACGAGACCGTGACGAGGTGGCTGCCGGCGGTCAGGGCCGGGCTGGTGAGGCTGGCCGTGGCGGTGTTGTTGCCGCCCGGGATGAGGGTCAGGGGCACGAAGACGGCCCCCCCGGTGCCGGCGGCCAGGCCGGAAACCGGCAGCGAATAGGTGAACGTGTTCGTCCCGGTCACCGTGATGGTGAACGCGCCGTTGTACAGGTTGGCGGTGCTTATGCTGATGGTTACGCCGGCGATCGTCACCAGCTGGCCGGTGCTGAGCCCGTGGGCGGCCGAGGTGGTGATGGTCACGGTCGTGCCGGTCTCGCTGGCGGTGGCGATGGGGACGTTCGGCCCGAAGGCGGCACCGTCCTGATAGAATTGCGCCAGACCGGCGGGGGTGCCCAGGGTCGTGTTGCCGACGATGGTGGCGGTGTAGGTTGTCGTGGAGCCGACGGGGACGTTGTTGGCCGACGACGTGATCACGGCGGTGGCGTTGGCGTCGGTGGTGACGGTCGTCGTGTCGCTGCTCGACGCGTATGTGTCATCGCCGTTATAGATTGCGGTGATATTCTGCTTGCCGATGGACGAAAACGTAGTCGTGAACGTCGCCATGCCGCTGCCGTCCACGGTAGCCGATCCGAGGAGATTGCTGAGATTGGTTCCTCCGTTGTAGAAACTTACCGTGCCGGTCGGCGTGGCGCCCGCGGGCCTCCCGCCCCCCGGTGAAACGCTCGCTGTCAAAAGAACCGGCAGGCCGAGTGCCGCCGCGCTGAGACTTGCCGACAACGAGGTCACAGAGTTCGTACTGCCCGCTTCGATGACCGTCACCGGGCCCGAGGTGGCCGATGTCAGCTCACCTGTTCCGCCCCCCGCAAAATAAGCGGTGACCACGTGGTTGCCGACCAGGGTCGCCTTGAAGGTGGCCGAGGTTACTCCTTTCATCGTGGTAATCGGGGCCCGGCCCAGAACGGTATTGGTGTTCTGATCGATAAATGTGACGCTGCCGGTTGGATTAACTTGGGCGTTATCCAGGGTCGCGACGAAGGTGACCGCCGTGCCCGGCGGCACTTTGGTGCTGGAAGACCCGTCCACAGTCAAGCTAACGAGCGTCGGAGAGACCGGAGCATAGGCGACCCCGCGGATGCCCCGGGCGGCAAAGGTACCTCCACCGATCGTCACGGAACCGTCCGCGAGCGTCGCAACCGTGGTCGGCGATACGGCCACATCGGCGGCGCCCTGGCCAGTTATCGTTGCCAGGCCGGTGCCGTTTGGGTTCGTGTCCGTGTAGGTAAAGGTCGTAGAGTTGACGACATTGATAATCCAGGAGCCGTTGTATCCGTCCGTAACAATTGTGGTGCCGCCCATGCCGGTGTTGATCCCGTCCACGACCACCCTCTGCCCGCTAGTGAAATTATGCGGAACTGCGGTAGTGATGGTGACCATATTGCCTGACTCGTTCGCACTCGCAATGTTCACTCCGGTGCCCGTGTCGGTGAACTTGAGAATGTAACTATTGTTGCCCGCAACATTGTCGAACTCCGTCACATAGAGGTCGGTCTCCGTGGGACTCACGATTGTCCCTGCCAGGCCGCGCAACTGGGCGGTAGGCTGGGGGTTGGGTTGCGAGTCGATGATGCCCTCGCCGAGCCGCACAGCCGTGCTCCAGTGGTTTCCGGGATAGGCACTGTTGTAGGTGCTAACGTAGAGACCCCCTGTTCCGGCCCCGCCGACAGTACCGTCGTCAATGAAGTAGAGCCGATCCCCGTTTTGGAGGATTCCCGTGCCGTTCACATCGGCGAGGTAAATGCCTCCCAGCTTCGAAGCGGAAAACAGCGCCGAAACAACGGGCACATCGCTCGCCGGCGTGGCGAGGGTCGGCAGCGCCTGCGCTTCCGTGTAAATGCCCGCCAGGCCCGTCTGGTTGCTGCCCGCCGTCGAGAAATAGAGCCGATTATCAAACCCGATGGTTGCGCCGCGGATATTCGCCCCGGCCGAGACTTGCGTGCCGAGCGACGGCCCCGGGTTAGGGAAGTAGTGTACGCCCTGCGACACCGCCCCGCCCGCCTGGTTGGGGTGGCCTACCGCCCAGATCGGGCCGTTCGCGCTTTCGGCAACAGCGCCGCGATTGTCGTCGCCGACATAGAACTGTCCATGCGTTGTGGTATCCAGGAAGTTATTGGCCGTTGGGTCATTGCCCGTGATCGCGATCACTCGGTCTGCCGACCCGGTCGCCGCGGTGCTGTTGATGCCGGAATCCACGCCGCCGAAGGTCAATACTGACCCGTCGTAGGACCGGTTCAGCTGCCCATTCCCGGCTGCGGCGCTCAAATCGATAGTGATCGGCTGGTTGCCGGGCCCGCCGACAATCTGATCGTAGGGAATGCTGATCGTCCGAATTAATGTCCCGCTGGTGCTGTACTCGTCAAGGAAAAGGGGCGCCGTGCCGTTGAAAGCTGACCCGTTACCGGATCGCAAGATAATTAAATTGCCCGGCGTGAGTACCGTTAGCATCTCCCGCTTCTCAAGAAGCTCGATCGACAGCCCGCGTCTGCGGCGTCGCGAACGGTTTGTCTTCAGCGGGTTGGTGCCACGAAAGAAGTTCTCAAACAGTTTGACCATGGAAAGACCTCTCAGTTGACCTAGGGGTGAAAACACATAGAAATGGTGGTCTTCCTCAACCACCGCGCAAGGGCGGGACGGGAGGAAGTTAACCGCCCTCCGTGAACTTTTCAGGAAGCCAATAAGAATGGATTAAGAAGAATTTGTGAAACTCGCTTTTCGCAGTTCCCATCCTCTAGCTGCTGCCTAGAAATAGGTCATGAATTGACTCAGTACTCATTGGTCATTCGCCGTCTTTATAGGCATCCGCGAACGACTAATGATTAATGCCGGAGTTCTCCGCATGCGTACTCCTTTGCAACGGCGCGTGGGTTTTACGCTGATTGAGTTGCTCGTCGTGATCGCCATCATCGGCGTGTTGATCGCCCTGCTACTCCCCGCCATCCAGAAAGTCCGGGAGTCGGCCAACCGTGTCAGCTGCCAAAATAACCTGAAGCAAATCGGACTTGGCGTTTTGAATTTCGAAAATTCCATGGGCGGCTTGCCCCCAAGCGCAACCACCGGCATGGGTGCCGGCGCCCCCTACTTTCCTTACCAACACTCCTGGTCCGCTGCTCTTCTGCCCTACATCGAACAGACGGCCAGCTTCAACCTGTATCACTACGACCGAAACTGGGATGCCCCAATCAACAATCAGGCGGTCCGCACCTATTTGAAACTATTCAACTGTCCGACTACCCCCGTCCAGCCCCGAATTGACAAGACTGTATCGGCAATGCCGTCCGCCGGCGACTACCATGCCGTGAACGCCATCAAGTGCTTTGTCGGGATTAACTGTTTCGGCTATTCCATGCCCAACTGCCGCCCACCGTACCCGGAATCCGTTATGAACGACCCGCGGCTGGTCGGCGCTATGAGACGAGACCAGATTACTAAAATATCCGCTATCACAGACGGGACATCGAATACTATTCTGGTGGCCGAGGATGCCGGCCGCCCCAAATGGTACAACGCCGACCGGAACGAGTTCATCCCGAACCCCTCCCCCCCCAATGGTCAGGCCGGCTGGGCGGACCCGAACGGTGCGTTCAGCATCGACGGGTCAAACCCGAATGGGCAGGTGCCCGGTTCGTGCGCCATCAATTGTTCAAATAACAGTGAGGTTTACTCATTCCACACCAGCGGATCCAACGTGGTCTATGCGGACGGCTCCGTCCACTTTCTCACTTCCGGCATGGACCTCTGTATTCTTGCCGCCCTGACAACTCGCGCCGGCGGCGAGGTAATTCCCAACTACTGACCCCGAACCGCTGACCCCTACTGACGTTCGCAAACAACTGTTGCAAAACGTCCGGCTCCACTGGTTTAACCAGGTGCATGTCAAAGCCGGCCTCCTGCGACCGGTGCCGGTCCTCTTTTTGTCCCCAACCGGTCAGCGCGACGAGGCTTTGCAACTCTTGACAATTCTTTTTATTTCCCCCTCGCTTGAACTTCGGGTATAATGTTTTTCGATCTGGCACTTCCTAAAACCTCAAGGATGCGGACTCGAAGTCTGAAAATAACCAGGATTGGTTCAGGATTTGCATAGGCTTGGCCTTGAAAGTTGTTGTAGCCTCAATTTTCAGCCTGAGGCCGAGCTTCAAGTGTGTCATGGTTTGCGGTACCGAAATAAGTTCCCCCTGCTGCAGGAGATGGTGCTTATGGATACCAACGAACTTCGGCATGAAACCATGGATTTGTTGCAGACGATTTATGTTCTGACCGCCCGGTTAAAGCAAATTCTACCCGAGGCCGCTCATTCCGAACGCGCGCTCCTGGACAAGCTGGTCAAGCGAGCCGACTTGTGCAAAGACCGTATCAGCAATACTGCCGCGCAAACCGCGGTCGCCAAACCGCCAAACGGCGCGGCAGGTTTGCCGCGTCTAAAGGTCGTGGTCGTAGAAGATGATGAGGAAACGCGCGCGTTTTTGAGCGAAATCATTGTCAACCACTGCAATCACGAGATTGTCGGAACTGCGGGCGATGGGGTGGAAATGGTCCGTGAGGTGTTGGTCAAACATCCGGACCTTGTGGTATTCGATATCCATTTACCGGGCATGGACGGATTGGCGGCGTTGCACGAAATCTCCAAGGAAATCGCGATTCCGGCAGTGGCCATCACCGGCGATCAGGACTTACAGCTTATAAGACGGGCTCTGGAAGACAACATTCTCGCCTACCTCCTGAAACCGCTGGATGCCCAGCAACTGGGCGCTGCGATTCAGGTCGCCTGGGCCCGGTTCAACGAATTTTGTTCATTGAAAACGGAAAACAAATCGCTTCAACAAAATCTGCAGGATCGAAAAATTATTGAAAAGGCCAAAGGCATCCTCATGCAAAAGAACAACTGGACTGAAAGTCAGGCGTTCCGAACTTTGCAAAAATCGGCGATGGACCGCCGGTTGACCATGGTCGCCATTGCCCAGGATGTCCTCAAAGAATCGCCTGCGCCTCAAAAGGTGTAGCGAAAAAAATTCCAAGTAGCGGTACCGTGCAATTGACATCGGGTAGCGTCGTCCATAATAATAACGGACAGCAGTTCTTGCATTGAAATTCCTTGTCACGGGACCTATGGAAGTTCCCTGCGAACCGTGTGTTCGCTGGGTTTTTTTTATGCGCCTCGAGAATTGTATCGCCTGGAACTTGTGGGCATCGCAGTACTCATTTTTCAAGGAGGGACAAACCATCATGTTGGTACTGTCTCGGCGTGTCGGAGAGGAGATTATTATCGGCGGCGATATTCGCGTAACCGTTGTCGCGGTAAAAGGCAAAAATGTGCGCATCGGCATTACCGCCCCGCCCGTAATCCGTGTGATCCGTCCCAAGCGGAACGAATTTGCTGTCGGCAGTACCGAGCAACCTTTCGCCACGGTTTGTCCGCATGTAAATTCCTGATCTAGGCGGGCCGGTGCCGAGAAGAGGGGCGACTCCTACCGGCGACGTCGGGTCTTGTTGATTCCGAATTAAACACTCCCGTTCCTGGTAGATCAACAGCCGGCGTCGCCGGGTTCATCTCCTGGACGATTGCACAAGCGGCGACTCTGCTGCGGTTTCCGGTTCTTTCCCGTCCAGAACGGTCCAGAAAATATAACCGCGCTATCCTGACAACACCAGCCCGCGGTGCCAGCAAGGGTCCGTGCTGGCCCCGCGGGCTGGTGTGCTGCAAAACTAACAACGGCGCTATAGAATCAGAGGTCAGAGGCCGGCGCATTGACTTCTGATCTCCGACCTCTGTCCTGTGTTTCCGTCAAGGTTTGCAGCAAAAAAGGAGAAATCCATGAATCGCACGGTGTTTGCTATCATCGTAGCTTTGTGGGCCGGCAACGGCGTCCTGGGCCAATACGGCGACATCCGCGAATTGAAAATCGCCAAGGCGGATGACAAGGTGGATATGAAAAGCACACCTGCCCCGAACGGCGCCACGTTACTGTTTGATGGCAAGAATCTGGCGAATTGGGTAAAAACCAACGGCACGGACCCGGCGAACTGGAAGTTACTCGATGGCGGCATCATGCAGGTGCAAGGCGGCAACATTATGACCAAACAAACCTTCGGCGGCAATTTTAAGCTCCATGTCGAATTTCGGGTTCCCTACATGCCGGCGGCCAAGGGCCAGGCGCGGGGAAACAGCGGAGTTTATGTGCAAGGACGTTACGAAGTTCAGGTGCTGGATAGTTACGGTTTACAGAGCAAAAACAATGACTGCGGAGCAATCTACGAAGTGGCCGCTCCCCTTGTTAACGCGTGCAAGGCGCCGACGATTTGGCAGTCGTACGATATTGAGTTTCACTCCCCCAAGTGTGACAACGGCAAAAAGCTGGAACCGGCGCGCGTGACCGTCTATCACAACGGCCTCAAGATTCACGATAATGTCACAATTCCGGTCGATAACACACGCGCCGGGTTGGGCGGCGATGTCTGTAAACCGGGACCGATTATGTTGCAGGACCACGGCGACCCGGTCCAGTTCCGCAATGTCTGGCTCATGCCCTTGCCATAACGACGGGATCGTTGCATGGTGCAAGAATCCCCTCCGCGCCGCGATCTGGTTGTCATGGCGGTGCTGTTTGAAGGCGGCCTGGCAGCGGCGGCTTTCTTTGCCGGTTGGTGGTGGAACCTCCCCTTGTGGGAAAAAATCCATTGGGACATCCGCGCTGTAGGATGGGGTGTGTTGGCTTGTTTGCCCATGCTGATCGGTTTCCTGCTGTGCCTCTATTGCTCCTGGGGTCCCCTGCTGCGGATCAAGCAATTTACCGAACAGGTGATCCAGCCGATGTTCGCTCGCTGTGACTGGTGGGATTTGGCACTGATATCCGCAATGGCGGGATTGGGCGAGGAAACGCTTTTTCGCGGAATCATTCAAGGATTTCTTGCCGACAGGTGGCATCCCTGGGGTGGACTCATTTTGGCAAGTTTTCTGTTCGGCTGTTTACATCCCTTTACCCCGATTTATGTCCTCTTGGCCACCGCCATGGGGGCCTATCTAGGTTTCATTTGGATGGCCGGCGACAACCTGCTCATCGTGATCATCGCCCACGGCCTTTATGATTTCTTGGTGTTGATGTACGTGGCTCGCCTGGGCAAGCATGTGAGCACAGCTTAAGGTTCAGAATAACTGTGCCCTGTTCTGTAATACCAGCTCGTGGCGCCAGCAAGGGTCCTTGCTGGCGCCGCGGGCTGGTGTGCCGCAAGCACGCGACGAGAAAGGGTGAAAGTGTCTTTCTTCTCGCGGAGCGAGACGACTACGGTGTTATTTTGCGGAGCGCTCTTGCGATTCGCGGGCCAGGCGGGTCAGTCGAGCTTCGCGGGCGCCGCTGCCGAGATGGGTCAATAGTTTCAGCGCATCGGGGGAGCCGATTTTTTCGAGAACCTCCAGGGCGCGCAGCTCGCGAATGGTCTCGGGAGCAGTGACCGGTCCCTGTATTTTTTCGAGAATTCCTTCGGCCCGTTTACGGACTTCGGGAGACGGTTGCCCCTGCAGTGTTTTTTGCAGAGCTTCCTCGGCCAGTTCCCCCAGTTTTTCCAATTCCGTGCTCGCTTTTTGCCGGGTCTCAAAAAGGTCGTTTTCCAGATCGGCAATCAATTGCCGTATGCGTTGCGTATCCACCGAGGCTACCGGTCGTAAATGAGATTCCAAAAAGGGGATACTCAACTTGGGCGCGGCAGCCAGGACCCAAATCGCGCGATCGGCCCTGGCGGCGTCCGCATCCGCCAAATCCTTCCACAGCCCTTCCAGCTTTTCGGGAGACAAAGCAATGTTTTTTTGCCGGCTCTGTTCCAGCAGCATGCCCACGTCCCAAACCAGGGCGGTTGAATCCATCCCGGCGGTAATGATCGTTTTGGCATTGCCGCCAAAAGCCACGGCGTTGACCATGCCGCGATGCCCATCAAATTGACCGAGTTCGGTGCCGGTGGCCGTCTCCCACAGGAACAGGCTCCCATCGTGTCCGGCGGCGGCCAGCATTTGTCCATCCGGAGAAAACGCGATTCGGGAACTGAAGTATTGATGGCTGCTGAACGAGCGCAAAAGTTTCCCGCCGGCCAAATCCCAAAGCTGAATCGTGTTGCCGTTACTCAACACCAGGTATTTTCCGTCGGGCGAAAAGGCTGCCGAGGTTGAACCTTGAGAAACGCCGCCATAAGTATCCCAAACCATGCCACCAACAATCCCGCCGCCCCATGGTCCAAGTCCACCGGGGGGGAAGGGCATGGCGTAGGGAAGAGCATCGAAGTTATTCAATTTGATGGGAAGCGAGCGGCGCTCTTTGCCGGTGGCGACCTCCAGAATGCGCAACGCCGGCAGCATACCGATGCCCCGGGCCATGCCCATGGGATTGGAATCATAGCCGCCTGCCGCCAAGGTCTTGCCGTCGCGCGAAAAGGCCAAAAGATTGATGCCGGCCCAGCCGTTCATCTGGCCGTTTGGATCCTGAGTCTTGAAGGCCCGGATTTGCCGCTTGTCTTTGCCCGAAGCCACGTCCCGCAACTGGATCAGGCCGTTTTGCCGCCCGATCGCCAGGGTATTGTTATCCGGAGCATAAGTGAGGAAAGTGGCGATCAGTCCCTTCGAATCCTGGTATTTCGCAACCACTTTGCCGGACTGAGCGTCCCAAATTTGCATCAGCCCATCGGTCCACGCGGCGGCAAGGGTTTTACCATCGCGGGCAAAGGCGACCACCGCCCCGGTTCCGAGCGGATTCTCCCAGCCGTTATTGATGTTCGGATTTTGGGGCACAGGCCGCTCGAAGCGGCGCAATTCTTTACCGGTTTGCCCATCCCATAGGCGAACCGAATAATCAGCGCTAATAGTAGCCAGCATCGAGCAGTCTGGAGAAGAAGCGGTGAGGAAAATCCCGCCGCGGTGGCCTCCGCCGAGGATGTGTTCCTTGCCACCGGCCGTTTCCCAAAGACGGATCATGTTATTCAGGCCCCCGGAAGCCAGCCATTTGCCGTCGGGGGAAAAGGCGAGAGCGGCAACGCCCTGGTGATGGGCCTTGAATTGCCGAGTTTCCTTCCCCGTGCTCAGTTCCTCAATATGGATCTGGTCGCCGTTCACGGACGCAAAGGTTTTGCCGTCCGGAGCAAAGGCGTCGGAGTAGGTGCCGAAATTGGCCCGCCCCTGAAACTGGCGCAGTTCCTTGCCGGAAAGTACATCGTTGATGTGAGTGATTTGATTGCCGTCGCGCACTGCGATGTGCTTGCCGTCGGGTGCAAACAAGAGGGACATGACACCGTTATTTTGCGGCAGGTTCCATTGTTGCAATTCCTTTCCGGTGGTTGCTTCCCAGAAGCGCACGGCGGAGCGATTGCCGTCATTCCCGCCGACGGCAATCGATCTGCTGTCAGAGGAAAATGCAATGATGTTGCCGAAGAAAGCCTGCTGCCCGTTGGCCGGCTGTTGCCGCGCGATCGAGGTCAGTTCCTTGCCGGCGACGGCATCCCAAAGCCGGATGCTCTGGTCGTTGCACACGAAAGCGGCAGTCTTTAATTCCGGGGAGATGGCCAGGCTCATGAAACTCATTTGCGGCGCGGCAAATTGCCGCAGCATTTTGCCGGTCGAAAGATCCCAGAACTGGACACTCATGTCTTCCCCGCTGAAGGCCAGCGTCTTGCCGTCGGGAGAAAAGACGATGGAGCTGCTCCCGTAAGGCCGGCCCTTGAACTGGCGCAATTCCTTGCCGGTGGCTGTCTCCCAAACAAAAATCGTGCCGTCCGCACTGGCGGAAGCCAGCGTCTTGCCATCCGGGGCGAACAGGAGGAATTGCACCTGCGAACCGTGCCGGAAGCGAATGGTACCCATGCGCGCCCGCACGCCAACCGGCAGCCGGTCGCCGTACTGGTCTACCGCCGCGGGCTGCACACCGTTCGAAGGGGCAGCGCCAGTCGGCGCCGGCGGTTCATTTCCCGCCGCAGCGGCCGTTAGAATTAGTCCGATCAGCAACCGCAAACCTCTGCAAGACGGGCACATAAGACACTCCCTTGGGTCAATCGATGGTTTGAATGCTTTTTTATGTTATGCCTGCCATGACCGGCACAGAAATGCATTCCTTTATGAAAACGACATGACCCGATCGCATTGGGCCGGGCATATTGTTAGAACCATTATCGATATTAACCGAATGTGGTCGAGGTTGTCTATAAGCGCTCGTTATAACTATTTCAAAAAAGGGTCAGACCCCCTAAAATCACGGGGTTTGACCCCTTTTTGAGATTGTTCGCTAGTGATCTCGATGCACCACGCGCTCCGTCAGCGTCTCCAGGATAAACCGGCACTCGGAGGCGGGGAGGCAATTCAGCTCGGCCCGAGCGCGGGCGGCAAACTCCTCCGCGCGGCGGCCGGCGTAGCGCAACGATCCGCATTCGGCCAGAAAACGCTCCAAGGCATCGCGCTTGTGGTTCGCCGGACTCTGCAGGATTTGCTGGACCTTGGCAATTGTTTCCGCCGGCGCATCGCTCAATAAATGAATAAGCGGAAGGGTCAATTTTTGCTGGTCCACGTCCGCGCCGAGCGATTTGCCGGTCGTCCGCTCTTCGCCGATAAGATCCAACACATCATCGGCGATTTGAAATGCCATGCCGAGCCAGCGACCGTAATTGGCAAGCGCTTCCACGACCTCGGTGGCAGCGCCGCCAAAGAGCGCGCCGAGCCGGCAGCAGCATGAGGTCAATTCGGCGGTTTTGCCGTCGACGATTTCCAGGTATGCCTCTTCGCTCAGCGCCAGGTTGCCGCGCTGGGTGCTCTGTTGCAATTCGCCTTCGCAAACGCGGTTGGTCGCTTGACCGATGATCCGGCATGCTTGCACGTCGTCCAGAGTGCTGGCCAGGTGATAGGCATGGGTGAAGAGAAAATCCCCCAACAGGATGCTGGTCTGATTGCCCCAGCCGGAGTTGACCGTGGGGACATGGCGGCGAACGGCGGCTTCATCGAGCACATCATCATGAACGAGCGTGGCCGTGTGGATCATTTCGACCACCGCGCCAAGCGTGTGATGGGCCGGTGTGACGCCCCCGCAGGCACGCGCGGTGAGCAACAAAAGCGCCGGTCTGAGCCGTTTTCCTTGGTAATGTTGCAGATGGGCGGTCAACGAATTGACGGCCGCGTGTGGGCTCTCGCACGTTTGCTTGAGGATCCGTTCGACTTCTGCCAAATCCGCAACGATCGGACCATATAAATCGACGCGCGATCGGTATGGCGGAGAGGAGAGCGGCGAAAGTGTTTTCATGAGACTCCTCCCTGCCTATTCGTAGCCACAGGCGGCCTCGCTTGTGGCGTTAAGGGTCAATCAGCCCGCAAGCGAGGCCGGTTGCGGCTACGTTTAATAACCGGAATCTGCCGGAGCCATTTAACTGGCTGGTGGTCAAAATTCTGAATTTTCAATTCTGATTGAACATTAGGAATATGGAGCAGAATTGTCAATCAGCGCGGCGAAAGGTACCGCTGCGGCCGCCGCTTTTTTCTTCCAGGCGGATGCGTTCAATGGTCATGGACTTATCCACGGACTTGCACATGTCGTATACCGTCAAGGCGGCGATGCTGACGGCGGTCAGAGCTTCCATTTCCACGCCGGTCCGGCCGAATACCCGGACTGTGGCCGTAACTTCCAGAGTGCCTTCCGAGGGAAACGCGAAATCGACTTGAACGGATGTGATCGGTAAAGGATGGCACAGCGGGATAAGATTCCCGGCGCGCTTGGCCGCCATGATGCCCGCGAGCCGAGCTACTTCCAGAACATCTCCCTTGGCCAGGGCCCGATCCCGTATGAGTTTGAGGGTGTCGGGAGCCAGCCGAATCATGCCGCTGGCGCGGGCCTGCCGCAAGGTTTCCGGCTTGTCGCTGGTATCCACCATCCGGCTGGCGCCATGTTGATCGAAATGGGTCAGATCGGCCATAACATTGCCTATCTTACAGCCAAACGGACGAATCGGTAAGAAATTATCGGCTTTGGAGGGAAGCCCCTTCCCGGTACAATGGCTATCATGACCCATCACGGATTCTTGCGCGTAGCCGCGGCGGCGCCGGTTTTGCGCGTGGGCGATTGTGAGTTCAATGCCGACCGGATTCTCGGCCTCATGGCGCGGGCCGAGGCGGAGCGGGTGGATCTCCTGGTTTTCCCGGAACTGGCACTCACCGGGTACACCTGTGCCGATCTATTCCAGCAGTTGACGTTGCAGCAAGGAGCGCTGGCGGCTCTGGCCACGGTCGTGGATCAAGCGCGCGCCGCCTTCTCCGGCCTGGCCATTGTCGGCTTACCGATTGCCGTCGATGACCAGCTTTTCAACTGCGCGGCTCTGCTTCATCGGGGAAAAATCCTTGGCGTGGTTCCGAAGTCGTTTATTCCGAATTACAAGGAGTTTTACGAAGGCCGGTGGTTTGCTGCCGCGGCCACGGCCCGGAGCAAACAGCTGGTCCTGCATGGCGAGACAGTTCCCTTCGGCACGGATCAACTCTTCGATGCCGCCGATGTTGAAGAATTGTTGGTCGGAGTGGAAATCTGTGAAGACCTCTGGGTGCCCATTCCGCCAAGTTCCTACCAGGCATTGCGCGGGGCCACGGTACTCGTCAATCTCTCCGCCAGCAATGAAATCATCGGCAAGGCGGCCTACCGGAAGCAACTGGTGGTGAATCAGTCGGGCCGGTGCATCGCCGCCTACGTATATGCCTCGTGCGGCGTCTGGGAATCCACAACCGACGTCGTTTTTGGTGGTCATTGCCTGATTGCCGAAAACGGCGTCCTTTTGTCCGAGTCGCAGCGGTTTCAACGCAAGGACTCTTTTCTCGCCGCCGACATCGATCTCGACCGGCTGCGTACGGACCGCATGCGGACCAACAGCTTTGGCGACGCCCAGCTCTATGTCGGGGCAGGACGGGAGTTCAAACGGGTCACTTTCACGATGAACCGGTCGCCGTTCGGCTTCCACAGCGCCAAGAATGCGGCCGGACTCCGGGACTTGTTGCGCGAAGTCGATGCGCATCCCTTCGTGCCCCGCGGCAAAGAGCAATTGCAGGAACGTTGCGACGAAATCTTCCATACGCAGGTGGCGGGTTTGGCCAAACGCCTCGAGCATATCGGCAAGCCGGCCGTGACCATCGGCATTTCGGGCGGGCTCGACTCCACGTTGGGGCTGGTCGTCGCTTGCAAGACCATGGACGCATTGGGTGTAAGCCGCGACCGCGTTCACGCCTTCACCATGCCGGGGTTCGGCACCAGCGCGCGCACCCGGACCAATGCCAGGGCTCTCATGGCCCACCTGGGCGTGTCAGCCGAGGAAGTCGACATCCGCGCGCTTTGCCTCGAAGAAATGAAAGCCCTGGGGCATCGGCCGTTCGGCATCGACCTGGACGGCCTGACGGTCGAGCAATTGACGTCGCGCCTGCAGAATCTACAGCGGGATCTTTGCCAGGATCTGGTCTTCGAAAACGTGCAGGCCCGGATGCGCACCAGCATCCTCATGAACGCCGGGTTCGTCATCGGCACGGGCGATCTTTCCGAAATCGCCCTGGGCTGGTCGACCTACAACGGCGACCACATGAGCATGTACAATCCCAATTCCAGCATTCCGAAGACGCTGGTAAAGTTTCTCATTCGCTGGGCCGCGGAACATGAATTCGACGGCGAAGCCCGCAAAACGCTTTTGGATATCGTGGCCACGGAAATCTCACCCGAGCTTCTTCCGGCCGCGGTAGACGGCAAGGTGACGCAAGCGACGGAGTGCATCATCGGGCCGTATGAATTGCACGATTTCTTCATGTTTCAATTCTTGCGATTCAATTTTCCGCCCGAAAAAATTCTTTACCTCGCCCAGCACGCTCATTTTGATCACCCGTATTCACCGGAAGAATTCGAGCGCTGGCTCCGTGTATTTATCCAGCGCTTCTTCGGCAATCAGTTCAAGCGGTCGTGCTTGCCCGATGGTCCGAAAGTCGGAACGGTCAGCCTATCTCCCCGCGGCGATTGGCGAATGCCGAGCGATGCCCAGGCGGCGCTGTGGTTAAAATGGGCAACCGAAGAAAGTCCGCCTGCCGAATCGCCGAAGCAACAACCGGTGTTTTCGGGTTAACGGCCGAATTTCTCCGATTTTTCACAGATCTTGGACAATTTTCCGTTGCTTCTTGCCGGTTTTCCACTATGATTATGCAGACTGGTGGTTAACCAACGAACCACCCATGTGGGTACTAGTATGGGGAGCGGATTCTTACTTCTGGACCTTATGATCCCCCTAGAGGGGGAAGGGTCCTAGGCACGCCGTCATCTGCTGGTTTAACTGAATTCGAACTAAGATCGGCCCTGGGACCTAAAAGTTCCAGGGCTTTTTTGTTTTCACGAATTGGAGTTTTGCCATGTTGGACGACCGCCTGATTATTTTCGATACCACACTGCGGGACGGGGAGCAATCGCCGGGAGCAAGCATGAACTTGCCGGAAAAGCTGGAAGTGGCCCATGCCCTGGCCGACCTCGGCGTGGATGTTATCGAGGCGGGCTTTCCCATTGCCTCGCCGGGGGATTTCGAGGCGGTGCAAGCCATTGCGCAGCAGGTTCACGGTCCGGTGATCTGCGGGCTTGCGCGTTGCAATGACGAGGACATCGACCGGGCCTGGGAAGCGGTGGGGCCGTCGGACAAGCCGCGCATTCACGTCTTCTTGGCCACCAGCGCGATTCATCGCGAGTTCAAGCTGTGCATGGCCAAGGAAGAAATTGTTCGCCGGGCCGTCGAGGGCGTTGCGCGGGCCAAGGAATATTGCGACGACATCGAGTTCTCGCCGGAGGATGCCTCGCGCACCGAGCTTGATTTCCTCGCCGAAGTGGTCGAACGCGCCATCGAAGCCGGCGCCACCACCGTGAACATCCCCGATACCGTGGGGTATGCGGTTCCCGATCAATATGCCGCGATTTTCCGGCACCTGAAGCAGACCGTCGCCGGCATCGACAAAGTAGTCCTCAGCGTCCACTGTCACGATGATCTCGGGCTCGCCGTGGCGAACAGCCTCGCAGCCCTGACCGAAGGAGCCCGGCAAATTGAGTGCACCATCAACGGCCTCGGCGAACGCGCCGGCAACTGCGCGCTGGAGGAAGTCGTCATGGCGGTGCGGACCCGCGGCGATTTCTTCAACCTCCGGACTGCCATCCACTCGAAACGCCTCTGTCCCACGAGCCGGCTGGTAGCCCACATCACCGGCATCCCGGTACAGCGCAACAAGGCCGTCGTGGGCCAGAATGCCTTTGCCCATGAAGCAGGCATTCATCAGGACGGCTTACTCAAGGACCGCAGCACGTACGAGATTATGAAACCCGAAGATGTGGGCCTGACTCAGACCGAATTTGTCCTCGGCAAGCACAGCGGCCGGCATGCGCTGCGGCAGCGCGTTCGCGAACTGGGCTATCACCTGGATGAAGACCAGTTGCAGCGCGTTTTTGAAGGGTTCAAGTCCCTCGCCGACCGCAAGAAGGACATCTACGATGCCGACATTGAAGCGCTGGCGGAGGCACAGATTCACGACGGCCCGGTACTCTGGACGCTGGAAAGTTTTCATGCCAACGCCGGCTCGGGCACGATTCCCACCGCCGCGGTCTGCCTCGTCCATCGCGACGGCCAGAAGTTCCAGGATGCTGCGTGCGGCGACGGCCCGGTGGACGCCATCTTCAAAACGATTGAACGCATTACGGGCATCACGGTGAACCTGAGCGATTACCAGGTGCGGAGTGTTACCGTCGGGGAGGATGCCCAGGGGGAAGCGCTGCTCGAGGCTAAAAGCAACGGCCGCTCGATCCGGGGCCACGGCGTCAGCACGGACATCCTGGAGGCCAGCGCGCAGGCGTTCTTGCAGGTGATCAACCGCATCGCGGTCCGCCGCGCCGTACAGGAGAAGCGCGCCGTGCAGGAGAAGCAAGCAGTTGAGGCCGTGGCGGCTTCCTAAATTTAGCGCATGCCATCCTTTCGTTCTTGCTCCAGCATGCCTTGCAGCAAGCCCCAGGGATACTGCCGAACTTTCGCGCGTACCGTCCAGTTCGCTTCGACGTCCCAACTATAGGTCCGAAAGTTACCCTTGGCCTTTGCTTCCAACCCCCGGCGCATGGTGTTTACGGAGCGTATGCCGGGCCCCTCGTGGCACCCGATGCAATTCCGCAGTTGCGGAGTTTCGGGGGTCCGGCGATCGGTGGTCGGGTCGAACGGGTCATCGGCGACATCCCGGCTGAATGGCTCGGCCGGGTCATCGAGACCGACAGCGCGCAACCCGTGCCGGCCGGCAAACAAGTTGCGGCGATCCAGTACGAATTCATAGACATCCTGCTGGCCGCCGAAAATTGCGCCGGGAATCGCGCTGCGACTTTCGGGAATTTGCCGATACACCCGGATTTGCACCAATTCCGTGAGGGGCGCGACACGCACTTTCGCCGATCGGTCCACAGTGAGCGCCCGCCGCACCATGGCCACCATCGTTCCCGCGGGAAACTGCTTTATCGCCCCCGGGTCCAATTCCTCGAGATATTTCTCCGTCACAGCCCGTCCACCGGGCAATCGGAGCAAGATGAGATGCACGGCTCGTCCGCCAGCGCCCTTGAAATGTTGCACGGCCATCGGCTCGGCGCTGCCGGCGTCGTGGATCCGCACCCACGGTCCGGCGGGATCAAAAAGGTCTGGCGGAAGAAACGGCTGTTCCGGGTTTTTCGGGTCGTGATCGATGCGATATTGTTTCGATTTTACAGCCAGCGCGTAGTTATCCGGCAGCGCTTTGATTTCGTTATCGCTTAGCGAGAGACGGCCAATGACTTTTGCCAACCGGGTGCGAAGGGCAATCGCTGCCGGCTCGTGGCGGGAGTGATAGACCCATTCATCCGGATACCAGGCCACGTAGTCAAACGCGGCCCACAAATCATGCTGCAGAACGAGGCGTGTCAGCGGATCGCCGATGAGGCGTTCGGCATGTTCGTTGAGAAACTGATCGAGCACTTCGACCGCGCTCTTATGCGATTCCCCATCAAGAAGGTGCAACGTGCCGAAGGAGAAAACGCCGTTGCGTTGAGTGGTTCTACCGTGCCAGAGAAGCGGGTCGGTCGTATGCGTCTGCTGTTTTCCGTCCCGGTCGGTGCGCACGAACAAGGCTCGATGCAAACGATTCCACAGATGATCCGGATCCGCTGCGTAGGGTGCAAAACGGCTATCGGAAGACTGACGTTTATTTCGCTCGGGCGCGGCAGTCGGCGCGGCGTCACGATTGCGATCCGGGACCGTTTTTCCGACGGGCGGCATCTGGACGGCGACGACGCGGAAGCCGATGTGGTCGAATCGTCGGTCGGGCTCGAACCGCTGCCGGAAGGCAGACCGGGAGGCCCAGCCATCATCGCCCCAGGCGCTGCCCCGGCGCGAGCGCGAGAACGTACCGTTTTGGTTCATCGGTCCTTTCACCGACGACAGATCGGGATCAGCGCCTCCCGGCAGCCGGGCATGAAACCAGTCCCGGCACCACTCGCAGACGTTACCATGCATGTCGTGCAGCCCCCAGGCGTTGGCGGGGAAGCTCCCGACCTTCGTGGCCCGATTGAGTGCGGGGCCGTCTTCGCCCCCGTTGTACGGCTTGCCCGCGAAGTTCGCCTGCTTCCGGCTCAGCTTGTCGCCGAACGCCGTCGCCGTTGTGGTCCCCGCCCGGCAGGCGTACTCCCATTGCGATTCCGTGGGAAGCTGGAATTCCCACCCCTCGGGCAGCTCGCCGAGTTTGCGGCCAAGTTCCGTCAGCTTCCGGCAGAACCCTTCCGCCTCCGCGTAGTTGACGTTGTAGACGGCCATGTCATCTCCTTCGCCGCCCGCCGGCGTCAGTTCTCCGGGCAGCTTGCCGACCACGCGCTTCCACTGTCCCTGCGTCACCTCATACTTGCCGGTCCAGAAGCCCTTCGTCAGCGTCACTTCAACCTGATCCTCTCCCGGCCGCCGTTCCGGTTCGCCCGGCGGGCTGCCCATCATGAACTTACCGGGAGGACACCAGCACAGCTTGACGCCGGCGACTGAGCGCTCTTCCCCGGCCTTGGAACCGGTGAAGGCGCGGGGTTTTTGCTCCTCAGCTGAGGCTCCAAGGATGAACAGCCCGCACAATGGCAAAACCGCCAAAGCGGTACCGATCGACAGATGCCTCATGATCGTACCTCCAGCTCTTGGTACGCGGTGTCAATAAAAACGCCGATGCTCGCGGCGGGACGCCCTGGCCGAGCATTTTCTGTTCTACCCAGCATAAGCGAGAGCGACGAGGAAAAGACGACAGGAAACCACCGGCAAAAATATCGAGGCAGAAAAATGAAACTTTTTAGGTCTGTGTGATTCCCATTTTTCTGCCGTCGATCTTTTTGCCTCGCGATTTGCCGCCGCCAGCGCTCATCTGGAACCGGGTGCGAGACGAAAGGTCAACTAAAGTTCTTATTTTTCGGTCGTTTCAATGACAGCTTCATGTCCCTCTAAATGCTCTTTTTGCTCTCGAAGGCACAGGCGGCCGGCCAATCTCCTTTGGCCATGTAACAGCCAATTCCATGAAAGTCCCTCCCTTGCATGTCAACTTCCCGTACAAATTCCGCCTTTGGTCGAGGCTACTGGTCGCGTTGTAATTTGCTGGAAAGAAGGAAGTTCCACGAAACGTCTCACTGTGGACACTGCCGCACCCGCGGTCAAGAAGTTCATCCGCTCGCTTGCGAAAGATACAAACGGGGTGGAAGTGACTTTGGGCGGAAAGGTGATTTGCCGAGTCATTCCGCCGGCTCAGCTGTCCGATGCAGAAAAGGCCGCACCACTGGATGAGGTTCGTAAGATGCTGGGTCACTCCCGTCACCACAGCAAGCGGCTACCGGGAACGGTGATCGAACGCAAGATCCGCCAGGGACGGTGCAGTTTAACGGCGAATGATACATCACCCCCGACGTCATGCTGATGCGGCCGATGTGCCGTTTCTGGCGGCATTATTAAGGAGAAAGGAACCTTGTTTATTTATCCCGGGGGCCCAAGTCGAGCCTTTGCTCACTTGCTGTGTTGACGAATGCAACCGACAATGCCGTTTGTGAATCCGAGTCCAGCACCAAATCCGTCGTTCCACCATACGGCGTAACCGAGCCTGGCTTCTGAGCATTGCAAAGAACGGCAACGCGCGCTAGAATCGCGCGAAAAACCGAATCGGGAATAGAAACCTTTAACGATTCGGACCAGTTTCTGTCAATGGACCGGGCGCTGAGATGCTTGTTTTGCCATTCGACACAAAGACCTTCATCTCGGCACACTGCAAGTAAGTTATCAACGAGATGTACAACCCCACCGGTAGGATCGTGGATGATTCGGCTGAGCGTTTCCGAGATTTGCGATACCTTGTTCATTTAGGTTGTACCAGTCTTATCTGTTTGACTAATCGCGGCCACGCCGCTAGCAATTGTTGCAGGCCTTCCCCCGCGTCGAATTGGACGAGGCCCTGCTCCAGCGGGAAATACGGCCCGATAGCCAAATCCACAATGTGCTTCGGTACATCGACCGCAATTATAGCAGGACCGCCCTCATCCGGGAAAGCCGACGCCTTGCTGCGTGCATATTCTTCGGGCGATCCAAACAGAAAGGGGCCTTGCTCCAGAAAGGTCGAAAATGACTGTGCCCTTCCCAACCCTCCACTTTTCGGTTCGATGAAATCGGGATCAGGCCCGTTTTGGAAGATTTGCTCTGCCCGCTGCCTTGTTGTCCCGTGAAGCAGAATCATATTAGATTGGATTCCCAAGTACCCAGCTGGCCGAACGTTCAGAGTTCCAGGCCCGAGCCGTAGGAAATTTATAACAAAATTGCTAATTGCATGTCCGGTGAAACACCATTTTGTCGTTTAACTATATAGATTCGCAATCCATCCCGGGGCTTTGTGGGGCAGGATTCCAATCCTGCCGTTTGTCCACGGTTTCCAGCCCTGGGCGGTTGCCGATCTGATCATTTAAACAGAGAAAAGGCACGTGAACTGTTATTCATCCTTTCTTCCAGCAAAGGAGGCGTCTCATGCTGCCTTTATCCAAACCTCACTCTCCACTGCAAAAACGCCGTCTGTTCCGTGTTCATCCCCGCCTCGATTTCCTGGAAGAGCGTCTCCAACCGGGAAATGCCTTCTTCGGGGGTTTCTGGGGCTTTGGCTTGCTGGGGCTGGAAACCTCCCTTCTAGTTGAACCATCGATTAACGCCAGCGCCGATTCCCCGGTGAGCCAATCTCTTTTGGCACTGAGGCTCCAGGAAACGACGGTCACGCAAGGCGAATTTCTCTGCCTTCTCAACGTACACGACCTCGGCGGATTGCGCTTGCCAACGGAAGATGTGCACTCCCTTCCGGCTCGTGACTATAACGATGCGGGCGCGGTAAGCGCGATCGCCGCGGCCTCGGCGGCTGCCTTCAGTCGGCCGGATTCGACTGGTTTGGCTGAAGGGATGAACTACGGTTCCGCACAATTCCAGCCAATCGGACACAGCTCAGCCGATCTTCCGGCACGCCCGATTGTTTCTGCCGATGCACCCAATGGTGCGCCCGGGATGGAAACAACTTTGTTGACGCCCTATTTCGGCCGGTCAGGTCCAGCCGATCATGCCGGCCTCTTGCAGGCCATGGGGTCGGTGCGCGGCCGCGCTCAGGCCGTGCCGCAACGCACCGCCGTTCCGAAAGAACAGATTCAATCGAACTACACCAAGACGGGGTTGTCTTTCGAGCGCAACGTCGGCCAATCAGATCCCTCAGTCCAATTCCTGGCCCACGGCGCGGGCTATGGGCTGTACTTGACGGCGACAGACGCCGTGATGGTTTTGAATCAGCCGTCACCAGCCAGGGATCAGCCGTTAGGAACCGAGGATCCATTGACTGTACCGGGGCTCCCTTCCCTGACCCCTAACCCCCAACTCCTAGCACCGCCTTCCGTCGTGCGCATGCAACTCCTCGGCGGCAACCCGGCGCCGCAAGTAGTCGGTCGCGACGAACTCCCCGGCAAAGTCAACTACTTCCTCGGCAACGACCCGGCCGACTGGCACACTCATATCTCGACCTTTGCCAGGGTCGAATACCAGAACGTCTATCCGGGCATCAACCTGGATTACTACGGTCACCAGGGCCGACTGGAGTACGACTTCGTGGTGGCACCCGGGGCGGATCCGCGGGTCATCCACATGCGCTTCGCTGGCGCTGACCAGCTTAGCCTGAACGAGCAAGGCGACCTCGTCATCCACGCCGGAGGGCAGGACATCGTGCAACACAAGCCGGTGGTCTATCAGGAAGTGAACGGCTCGCGCCAGGAAATTGCCAGCACGTTCTCCCTCACTACGGACATCTCACCACTCACCACTCGCGAAGTTGGCTTTTCGCTTGGCACTTACGACGCCAGCGGGCCGCTGGTCATTGACCCGGTCCTCAGCTACTCCACCTACCTTGGCGGCAGCGGCAACGACAGTGCCTGGGGCATCGCCGTGGACCCAAACACGGGCGACGCCCTCATCACTGGCTCAACCCTTTCTACGAACTTCCCGACGACCAACCCGTTCCAGCCGAACTTGGGCGGCAGGGTTGACGTCTTCGTGACGCGGCTGAGCGCGGACGGCAGCGCCCTGGTCTTCTCCACCTACCTTGGCGGCAGCGAAAACGACTACGGCAAGGGGGTCGCCGTGGACCCGAGCACGGGCGATGTGCTTATCACGGGGTATACCGAATCGACGAACTTCCCCACTGCCAACGCACTGCAATCGAATTGTGCCGGCTGCCCCAGATACGATGACGCCTTCGTGGCACGGCTGAGAGCGGATGGCAGCACCCTGGTCTACTCCACCTACCTCGGCGGCAGCAACGGCAACGAGGGCTATGGCATCGCCGTGGACCCGAACACGGGCGACGCCCTCGTCACGGGGCTCACCAATTCCACCGACTTCCCCACCGCCAACCCGTTGCAGCCAAATTATGGCGGCAACGGTGACGCGTTCGTCGCGCGTTTGCGTGCCGACGGCAGCGCCCTAGTCTATTCCACCTACCTCGGGGCTAGCGGCGAAGACAAGGGCTATGGCATCGCCGTGGACCCGAACACGGGCGACGCACTGGTCACGGGAGTGACCGGTTCGGCGAATTTCCCCACCGCGAGCCCGTTGCAGCCCAATTTGAGCGGCCTCTATGACGCGTTCGTGGCCCGGCTGAATGCGGACGGAAGTGCGTTAGTCTATTCCACGTTTCTTGGCGGGAGCAGCAGCGACGAGGGCCATGGTATTGCCGTGGACCCGGCCACGGGGGAAGTCCTCGTCACCGGAGATACTTACTCCACGGACTTCCCCACTGCCAACCCGTTACAGCCAAATTTGCGCGGCAGCCTCAATGCCTTCGTAACGAGGCTGAGTGCGGACGGCAGTGCCATGATCTACTCTACGTACCTTGGCGGTAGCAGTTTGGACCTTGGCATTGGTGTCGCCGTAGACCCGGCCACGGGCGAAGTCCTCATTACGGGAGAAACCTATTCCACGGACTTCCCCACCGCCAACCCGTTACAGGCAGATCTGGGCGGCAGCGTTGACGCCTTTGTGACGAGGCTGACTGCGGACGGCAGCGCCTTGGTCTACTCTACCTACCTCGGGGGCAGCAGCAATGACGACGGCTTTGGAATCGCAGTGGACCTCACTACGGGCGACGCCCTCGTCACGGGCTACACCGGTTCTTCGGACTTCCCTACCGCCAACGCGTACCAGCCGAATCCTGGGGGCGGCGGCGATGCCTTCGTGGCGCGGATTTCCTAGCGGGGGCGCAGCAGGTTCATTGGGAAGGTCAGTATGTTTCAGTCTGCAGTCGTGTTATTGGCCCATAAGGATTGAGGACTTTCTCCGGATGTTCCCGCCAAACCCTAGTGCCGGCCTTATCGGTTGCCCGACGCGGCTCAGTACTCGAAGCATCCAACTGGCCGGCGTTCTCATCGTCCGAGCGCTTTTGGGAAAATCTGTCGGAAAATTACTAATTCCATGTCCGGTCGCGGACCTTTTTGTCGTTTAACTATATAGATTCGCAATCCATCCCGGGGCTTTGTGGGGCAGGATTCCAATCCTGCCGTTTGTCCACGGTTTCCAGCCCTGGGCGGTTGCCGATCTGATCATTTGAACAGAGAAAAGGCACGTGAACTGTTATTCATCCTTTCTTCGAGCAAAGGAGTCGTGTCATGCTGCCTTTATCAAAACCTCATTTTCCTGTGAAAAAACGTCGTTTGTTCCGTGTTCATCCCCAGCTCGATTTCCTGGAAGATCGCCTCCAACCGGGAAATGCCTTCTTCGGCGGTTTCTGGGGATTCGGCTTACTGGGGCTGGAAACCTCCCTTCTAGTTGAACCATCGATTAACGCCAGCGCCGATTCCCCGGTGAGCCAATCTCTTTTGGCACTGAGGCTCCAGGAAACGACGGTCACGCAAGGCGAATTTCTCTCCCTTCTCAACGTACACGACCTCGGCGGATTGCGCTTGCCAACGGAAGATGTGCGGTCCCTTCCGGCTCGTGACTATAACGATGCGGGCGCGGTAAGCGCGATCGCCGCGGCCTCGGCGGCCGAGCCCTATCGGCCGGATTTGTCCGGTCTAGCCGAGGGCATAAACTATGGCCCAGCACATTTCCCAGCAACCGGAAATAGCTCAGCCGATCTTCCGGAGCGCCCGCTCACTTTTGCGGACGTGCCCAACGTTGCGCCCGGCATCGAACCGACTTTGTTGATGCCCTATTTTGGCCGATCAGGGTCTCTTGATCAGGCCGGCCGCTTGCAAGCCATGGCATCGGTGCAGGGTCGTCGGGAGACCGTGCCGCAACGTATTGCTGTTCCGAAAGAACAGATTCAATCGAACTACGCCAAGATGGGGTTGTCCTTCGAGGCGAACGTGGGCCAGGCGGACAGTTCGGTGCAATTCCTGGCCCACGGCTCGGGCTATGGCCTCTATTTGACCGCGACAGAAGCCGTAATGGTTTTGAGTCAGCCGTCAGCAGAAATACGAGCCGGAAGAGTTAGCGACGGTCTTCCATGGCTAACCCCTAACCCCGAATCCCTGACCCCTACCCCCGACCCCCAACCTCTAACCCCTCCTACTGTGGTGCAAATGCAAATCCTTGGCGGCAACCCGGCGCCGCAAGTAGTCGGTCGCGATGAACTGCCCGGCAAGGTCAACTACTTCCTCGGCAACGACCCGGCCCACTGGCACACCCATATCTCGACCTTTGCCAGGGTCGAATATCAGAACGTCTATCCGGGCATCAACCTGGATTACTACGGCAACCAGGGCCAACTGGAGTACGACTTCGTGGTGGCCCCGGGGGCGGATCCGCGGGTCATCCACATGGGCTTCGCTGGCGCTGACCAGCTCAGCCTAAACGAGCACGGCGACCTCGTCATCCACGCCGGAGGGCAGGATATCGTGCAGCACAAGCCCCTGGTCTATCAGGAAGCGAACGGCTCACGCCAGGAAATTGCCAGCGCGTTCTCCCTCACTACCGGCAAGTCACCACTTACAACTCACGAAGTTGGCTTCACGCTTGGGACTTACGACAACAGTTCACCGCTGGTGATCGACCCGGTGCTCAGCTACTCGACCTACCTCGGCGGGAACGGCTACGACGCGGCTTTCGGCATTGCTGTTGATCCCGCCACAGGCGACGCTCTCGTCACGGGGCAGGCCGGTTCCACGGACTTCCCCACCGCCAACCCGTTCCAGCCGAGTTATGGCGGCGGCGTCGAAGACGCCTTTGTGTCACGGCTGAGTGCGGACGGAAGCGCCTTGGTCTTCTCGACCTACCTCGGCGGCAGTGATTTCGACACTGGCAATGACATCGGCGTGGACCCAGCCACGGGCGATATACTCGTCACGGGGGTCACCTATTCTCAGGACTTCCCCACTGTCAACGCGTTGCAGGCGAGTCTCGGCGGTCCGTTGGCGACTAACGCCTTCGTGGTGCGTTTGAGTGCGGACGGCAGCGCGTTGGTCTTCTCCACCTACGTCGGTGGAAGCCACAACGACACTGGCTCTCGCATTGCCGTGGACCCAGTCACGGGCGATGTCCTCGTCACGGGGTGGACTAGTTCAACGGACTTCCCCACCGTCAACCCCGCGTTGCAGCAGAATCTGCGCGGCATCGAAAACGCCTTCGTGGCGCGCCTAAGTGCGGACGGCAGCGCACTGGTCTACTCGACTTACCTTGGGGGCAGCAGCGACGACCGGGCCTTCGCCATCGCGGTGGACCCGACCACGGGCGACGCCCTCGTGACGGGTTTTACCCAGTCCACGGACTTCCCAACCGCCAACCCGTTGCAGTCGCATTATGCCGGCGGTCGCTTTGACGGCTTCGTCTCGCGTCTGAGTGCAGACGGCCGCGCCCTTATCTTCTCGACCTACATCGGCGGCAGCAGCGATGACATAAGTGGTGACATCGCGCTGGACCCAAACACGGGCGATATTCTTGTTACGGGAGGGACCTATTCCACGGACTTCCCCACCGTAAACCCGCTGCAGCCGCATAACGCCGGTGACTGGGACATGTTTGTGGCCCGGCTTAGTGCCGATGGCAGCGCGCTGCTCTACTCCACCTACCTCGGTGGCAGCGGCGAGGACCGGGGCATTAGGATCGCCGTGGACACGAATACGGGAGATATTCTCGTTGCGGGGTTCACCACGTCCAGGAACTTTCCCACCGCCAATCCATTGCAGGCAAACTATGGTGGCGGCAGGTATGACGCCTTCGTTGCCCGGCTTAGTGCGGACGGCACTGCCCTGGTCTACTCAACTTATCTTGGCGGTAGCAATGACGACTTCGCGGCTGCCATCGCTATGGACCCAACTACTGGCGATGCGCTCGTGACGGGATACACGAATTCCACGAACTTCCCCACCGCCAATCCGTTGCAACCCAGACTTGGTGGCGGGACTTGTTTTGACCAACCATGCCCAGACGCCTTCCTGGCGCGCATTAGCCCCTGACATGATCAGATCTTTCAAAGAGAGAAAAGGCAGCTGGAGCTATTATTCATCGTTTCTTCCGGCTAAGGAGTTTTTTCATGCGGCCTTCATCGACAGGGCATCGTCCCTTTCAAAAACGGCGTTTCTTCCATGTTCATCCCCGGCTCGATTTCCTGGAAGACCGTCTCCAACCGGGAAATGCCTTCTTTGGCGGTTTCTGGGGCTTCGGCTTATTGGGGCTGGGAACTTCCCTTCTACGTCGTCCATTGATCGATACCAGCAGCGATTCCCCGGTGAGCCAATTCCTGTTGGTGCCGGGAGGCGAGACAACGCAGGTTGGAGCAGACAACCTGGTCCTAGAAAATCTCCTCTTCAGCGCCAACGACACAAGACAGGGTCAAGAAGTGTTTCGCGCGCCTGCACGGGGGATCGAGGCCGACCATGGGGGCGCCGCCCTAACGAATGATCTCTTGAACTGGGAAACACCACCGCAATTATTGCGAACGCCCCTTGTTGGTTCCATCCAGTTCCCGCGTCCGGATGTGCCGGGCTTCGCGGAACCGGTACCAACATCATGGACCGGAATCATCCCGCCTTCTCATCCTCTCACACCGGCGGGGCAAGCGGAAACAGGATCGAACGTCCCACCAACGATGATTTCATTTTCTGCCGCCGCCTCCACGGCCGCTGCGTCCAATTTGTACTATAACGCCCCTTCTGGGCAACTGGTCATCCGGCCGGATGGAGGCGAAAACACGGTGCGCGAATCACTGACTCCCGACGGGTTTTTGGAAGTGATGCTCAATAGCGACCTGCATTCCAGCGACCCGGCTTCGGTGAGCTTTGATGCCAACCTGGCGGGAGCGGGCCGGGGCATGATAAACGGGATTCGCTATGAAAGCAGCGGCAGCGACAATACGCTGACTTTGGGACGGCAAATTTGGAGCAGCAACTTCACCGTCGCCGCAGGCAATGCGGATGTGATCGTGGAAGATTTGGATGTTGCCGGCCGGTTGGCGGTTGCGGGCCAGCGCATCACCGTGGAGGGGCAGATTCATGCCGGCAGCGTGTCGCTCGCGGGCGCGGGATGGGTCGACATCGAGGCGAAGGGATCGGTCCGTGCCCAAGAGGGTCATGTCGGTGGAGAAATCGATGTGGCGACGGATATTTTCGTCAACGCCGGGCAGCTGCATGCTGATGGGCAAACCGGCGGACAAATTGCCATTCAGTCGCGCAACTTATTGAACGCAGGTCCTATCACGGCGAACGGGGACAGTGGCTCCGGCGGCGCGGTGCAAGTGGACTTTTCGGGATCGTATATCGATACCACCGCGGCCTTTACCTCGGCCGACGGCACTCCGGGAGGAACTATCCGCATCGATGGCGGCAGCACCGGCCGGCTTTACAGCAGCGGCACCCAGGAGGCCATCGGAAGCACCGGCGGAAATATCGATCTTTCGGGCCGGGAAGTTGTCTTGAATGGAAACACGGTCGATGCTTCCGGAGAAACCGGCGGCGGACAAGTGGCCATCGGTGGGCACGTGGGGCAAGTTTTCAACTTGCCGGGTTTTGCTCGGCAAGTTGAAAACTTACCCCACGGCGAAACCCAAACCGTGTTGGCGACAGACGATTCCACGATTCGCGCAAACGCTTTGCAGTCCGGAAATGGCGGCCGGGTGACGATTTGGGCCGATCAGGAAACCTCCATGGATGGCTCCATGTCCGCGCGGGGCGGATCGGCGGGCGGCGACGGCGGATTCATCGAGGTGTCGGGCAAAAGCAACGTCAGTTATGGCGGCTCGGCCGATGCCGGCGCACCCTTTGGCAAAACCGGCACCTTGCTTCTCGATCCAAAAAACATCATCATCAGCGCGGCGCCGGCGGGTGTGTTTCCGCAGTTTGATCTGATTGATCCTCATCCCACTTCAGTCGGCGGCTTTGGCAGTGTAGCCGCGTTCGCAGGCAACGGCAATATCGTTGTGACCAACCCCAATGATGATTTCGGCGGCACCCAGACCGGCGCTTTTTATCTTTTTAACGGTTCGACTGGGGCTCTCATCAGCGCCCTGGTCGGCAGTGCCGCGAATGATAAGGTTGGCGAGTGTGTTGACGCACCGTCCGCACCGTATTTTTGTCTCACCGTTTTGAACAGTGGCAATTTTGTCGTCCGCAGTTCCTTTTGGAACCAAAATGCCGGAGCGGTAACCTGGGGCAATGCGGCCACCGGGGTAAGCGGCATTCTCTCCGATGCCAATAGCCTCGTCGGCAGCCACAACAATGATATGGTTGGCTACGAGAGAATTGGCGTTCTAAGCAATGGCAACTACGTCGTTCGAAGTCCGCGCTGGAATTTGTCTCGCGGAGCGGTGACCTGGGGAGATGGAAATTCGGGCGTCCGCGGCGTGATTTCCGACATCAACAGTCTCGTGGGGAATATCGGTGACCGGGTGGGTGTTTGTGAGAGTTATAACTGTTTTATTGGCTTAAACAACGGCAATTATGTCGTCGCAAGTCAATACTGGAATCACGACCGCGGTGCCGTAACCTGGGGAGACGGCACGAAGCCGATCACGGGCCTTGTTTCCGCGGACAACAGCCTTATCGGCACCACTCAAGGCGACAACGTGGGCGGCGGGTTTCGCAGAGGAGCCGGGGTCATCGCCTTGACCAACAGTAACTACGTGGTAGCCAGTCCCTCCTGGGATGGGGATTACGGCGCCGCGACCTGGGGCGATGGAAACATGGGAATCACGGGCACAATCTCCGAAGCCAACAGCCTCGTTGGCAACCATCGTAATGATATGGTGGGAGGCGAGTGTGCCGTCGCTTTCTCTTGTATCGTCCCCTTAACCAACGGCAACTACGTGGTTCAAAGTTTCCGTTGGAACATCACGCGGGGAGCAGCGACTTGGGGCAACGGCGTCACGGGGGTCAGCGGGACCATCTCTGAAGCGAATAGTCTCGTTGGCGCCAACATCCTAGACGGTGTGGGTTATTGGGGCTCCGCCTTGACCAACGGCAATTACGTGATTCAAAGTCCATATTGGAATAACGATCGCGGGGCGGCGACCTGGGGTAACGGCACCAAGGGGATTACTGGCACCATCTCCGGAGCCAACAGCCTTATCGACAGCAAACCCGACGATTACGTCGGCGAACGCTACATGCGGCCGTTGAGCAACGGTAACTATGTGGTGGCGAGTCCTTCTTGGAACGGCAATCGCGGGGCGGCGACCTTGGGCAACGGTTTAACCGGAGTCACCGGCACAGTTTCTGAGGCCAACAGCCTCGTCGGAAGCAACCTAAATGACGACGTTGGCAACGAAGGCAGCTTTCCCTTATCCAACGGCAACTATGTGGTCAGCAGCCCCCACTGGAACGGCAATCGCGGGGCAGCGACCTGGGGGAACGGGACGGTCGGCGTGAGGGGGACCATCGATGCCAGCAACAGCCTCGTCGGCAGCAACCCCAATGACTATGTCAGCCCATACATCACGGCCCTGAGCAACGGCAACTATGTCGTTGGCAACTTCCATTGGAACGGTGGGCGTGGGGCGGCGACTTGGGGCGATGGTACACGAGGAGTTACCGGAACGATTTCAGAGGCCAATAGCCTTGTTGGTACGCATCCCGGTGATAGTGTCAGTTTCGTCGTCATCTACGAATTGACCAACGGGAATTACGTCGTCGGTAGCTGGTACTGGAACGATGCTCGCGGGGCAGCGACCTGGGGCGACGGAACCAAGGGCGTTCGCGGGACAGTATCGGAGGCCAATAGTCTCATAGGGACCAACCCCGGGGAGATATTGAGCTATTGTAGCGGGTACGGACCCTGCATCGCCCCATTTAGCAACGGCAGCGCACTGGTCGCGAGTCCGGCGTGGAACGGCGGCCGGGGAGCTCTGACCTGGTTAAACGGTAACGGACAAACGCTCGACGGCAGCAACATCATCAATGCCCAGAACAGTGTGTTGGGCCGGACGCCTCAATCCGGACTGTCGGGGCCGATCGTGCGCGATGCCGTTCATCAAACCTTTTTGGCTCGCTTTGTGACAGAAGGCACCGGCCGTGTTACGATCGGCCTGACCGACCCCAATCAATTCCGCTACGCCCGCGGCCAGGCACAAACCGTCACGCTTACGCCCGCCTTTTTGACCGCCACGCTGAACACCGGCACCGATGTCGTCCTCCAGGCCAGCAACGACATCACGGTGGATGACCCAATCCGGGTAAGCGCCGGCGGCAAGGGCGGAGCGTTAACTTTGCAAGCCGGGCGCAGCATCCTGGTCAACTCCAATATCAGCACGGACAACGGCGCATTGACCCTCATCGCCAACGATACGCTGGCCAACGGCGTGGTGGACTCCCAGCGAGATCCCGGCAATGCTGCCGTCATCATGGCGCCCGGTACAGCTCTCGATACCGGTACAGGACCGCTTGCCATAGAATTGCGCGACGGCGCCGGCCGGACCTACACCAGCAGCCGGGGCATTAACCTGCAAACCATCACCGCCGGTTCCGTGGTTGTGGTCAATAACGGCCCCAGCGCCGGCAGCGATATTCGACTTGCATTCGTGACCACCACCGGGTCCCAATCCTATGCCGACCCCAACGGCATCACCACGGTCACCGGCAATCTCACGGCTGGCGACAATCCGATCACATTTGCCGATTCCGTGGTGGTCAACGATCATGTCACGGTGGAGGCCGGCTCAAGCGCGGTAAATTTTGCCGGCCTGGGAACACAAACCCTGCAAGCTGGCACCGGCGCAAGCCTCCGCAACGTAGTCCATAACAGCGCCGGTACCTTACAGTTGACCAGCGGGCTAACCGTGGGCGGCAGTTTCAGCGTGACAGCAGGCGGTATCGATGTGCCAACCAGCAGTATTGGAATGCTCTCGGTTGCGGCAAACATCGCCTTTACAAAGGCAGCCACGGTTACCATTCTTCTAAATGGAAGCGACAGCAGCCAGATCCTCGCCGGCGGGCCCATTGATCTCGGAGGCAGTACGTTAAATCTAGTACCGGACAACGACCCAGCGCCCGGCACTCCGTTTACTCTTCTGGCAACCACGGACTCCCATCCAATCAAGAATACGTTCGCGGGTCTGGACGAGGGCACAATCTTCAACCAGGGCGGGTTCCAGTTCCTGATCACGTACATGGGAGGAAAGAGCGGGAACAGCGTCGTGCTGACGCGAATCGCTTAGAGATTTCTTTGGACTGCGGCGCTTTGACGCCGCTTTACTTTGCTTTGCTATTGCGGCGCTTTGATGCCGCTTTGGTTTTTGCTCTTTGGAAGCCGGGATACTGTTCGGTGGAGTCAACAATGATCGAAATAAAGCGGCGTCAAAGCGCCGCAGTCCAAAGAAAAAAGATGACTCTTGAGGACAGGAATGAGAAGGTCCCACTGGGAGTGTCCCGCCGCTCGGCCCGCAGACGCCTGCAAGACGCGTAAGTTCAGACCAGATCAAACCGGAAGGAAGATGTCGGTCAACTCAGCTAGCTTATTTGCGTGTGGCGACGAAGCCATGGATTGTCGTAAAATCATCATCAACGGAACCTCCCACGATCTGGCCCAAGTCGTTGAGCCCATAGGCGGAAGTGCTGAACGAGCCGGGCACATGAAGCCTTGTGTAGCTGCCATCCACGTCCAGCAGGAAGCCGTGCGACCCGCCGTTACTATACCCTCCCGCGATCTGCCCGGAGGCGTTGATCCCCCCGGCAAAGGTATTGGTTGACCCGGGCACGTCCAACCTGGTGAGGGTGCCATCCACACCTCGCAGGAAGCCGTGGAATTGGCCGGAAGAATCCTGCTGCCATGCTCCTACGATCTGGCCCGAGTCGTTGATCCCCCTGGCAGCGGTATAGGCCGCGCCGGGCACGTCCAATGTGGTGAGGGTGCCATCCGCGTCAAGCAGGAAGCCGTGGCGTCGGCGGGATGAATCCTGGTATTCACCCACGATCTGGCCCAAGTCGTTGATCCCAAAGGCGGAAGTGTTGAGCGAGTCGGGCACGTCAAGCGTTGTGTAGCTGCCATCCACGTCCCGAAGGAAGCCGTACCTTCGCCCGCCATCAGCGTAATCTCCCACGATCTGGCCCGAGCCGTTGATCCCATAGGCACCGGTAATGGTCGCGCCAGGCGCATCGAGCCTGGTGTAGCTGCCATCCACGTCCAGCAGGAAGCCGTGGGCCGTGAGGCCAGCGTCCACGTAATATCCCACGATCTGGCCGGAGTTGTTGATCCCAAAGGCAAAGGTTTGGACCGCGTCCGGGTCGTCGAACGTGGTGTACGTGTACTGAGCCTTCGCCGGCCCCGTAAGCCCCACGAGCAACCTCAAAGCTACCACGCCGCAAAGAAATCGTTTCATGCCTGAATTTCTCCACTAAAAGAAAGAATCACCTGCCGGCGGCCCAATTCCCCAGGATAAGTTACGGGTTGATCGGGACGATGATCGAATTCGGATCGAAGCCGATTATGTTGTCCATACCATCGCTGTAGATCAGCGCCAGGGCGCCGTTGCCGTTCATGGTGTTGCCGCCGCCATTGGCGGTGACCGTGCTGGCATCCAGGAGCGGCACGCCGCTGCCGGTCGTCAAATTGCCGACCCGATGGAAGTAGTCATCGGTCCCGGCCCAGTAGTTTGCAATTTGCAGCCACGATATCAGGCCGGCTTCGGTGTCGTAATTGGTCGTGCCACCGATCAGCAGGTCTTCGCCGTCCCCGGCGTTCAGGGTACTGGCGCTGCCGCCGGCGACCAGGATATTGCGTCGGCCCGTGCCGCCGGTGAGCGTGTTGCCGCCGTTGCCGATGAGCAGGTTGTAAACGCCGCTGCTTGCCGGCGTACCGCTCGCGCCGATGACGTTGGCAATGCCGCTTACAGTACCGCCGACGCCGGTGGCCGCGCCGGTCTGCAGGTCGACGATGACCGAGGAGGTGTACGGCGTGTAGTCGAGTGTGGCGGCCCCGCGGCCGATTAGCCAGCCTGAGAGCGAGGCGCTATCGTCAAACAAGAAGTAGTCGCCGCCCGTGCCGGCCCCGAGGCTGCTGACGTTGGAAAAGCGGACCGGGTTAGGGTAGGCGGAGCCGCCGAGGATGCCGCTGTCAGCGCCGGTGATTTCCCAGGAATTGCGCGCGTTGGAGCCGATGAGGCCATCGCGGCCACCGCCGCCGTTGAGAATCATGGCGGCGCTGGTGGACGTGCCCGCCGAAAGGTCGAAGATGCCGCCCGCGTTGCCATTGACCGTCACCGAGGCAAGGCCGCTAAATAGGACAGCGTTTGCGCCCCAAACGACGGAAGTGGGATAGACGGCATAGGTCCGCGCTTGGGACGTGCCCTCGTCATAGAGGACAAGGGTGTCTGTGGCTGCAGCGTTGACGTGCACATCCGTGGTGATGAAGTCAAGCTTGTTGGTGCTGTCGCCGAGTAGGATGTGATCCACCCCGCTGCCGCCGCTGTTGATCGTAACCAGGGCGCTCGTACTCTGAACCAGGACCGAATTGAAAGCGGGACCTAAATTCAGGGTCACGCCAGTTACTGCCGGGGTCGCGGCGAACGTGTAGTAAGTCCTGCCCGCGCCACCATTGATTACTAACGTGTTGGGCCACCGGTTGACGTTGATTGCCGCCGGGGCCAGCCCCGTAATGCCGCCCGTCGTGATCAAAACGGCAAAGTGGGCGACTGTGTCCGCGGAGTCATTGACATTGAGATGCTCCCGATAGTTGACGTCATCAAGCGTGACCGCGCCGTGGATGGCACTCAGGCTGTTGTTGAGTCCCAGGTTGACCACGTTGGCGCCATTGCCTCCATGAGCAACGATGGTCAAGGGACTACTGGTGCCCTGAACATTGATGGTGTCGATTGCAATGTTCAGCGTCGTCGACGTGCTGGCCGGGGTCGCGGCGACCATGTACGTGCTGGCGGCGCCGCCATTGACTGCCAAGGTGTTGACCGAGGACGAGGTGAAGTTGATGTCCGCCGGCGCCAGCCCGGTGATGCCGCCTGAAGTGATCATCACGGAACGATTGGCGGTGTCGCCGGAGTCGTTGAGGATCAGGTGTGCGAGGCCGCCGCCGTTGGAGACCGTCACCGTGCCGCTGATCCCTGCAAGCGTGTTGCCGCCCAGGGTGACCGTGTCATGGCCGCCACCTCCCTGAACGTTGATCGCCAGGCCACGACCAGTAGTCGTAAGCACATTGACGGTGTCGGTCCCGGTGCCGGTGTTCAGCAGGAGGCCGACCGCGGGGGTGTTGACCACGCTGAAGCTATTGGTGCCGCTGCCTCCGCTTAAGGATATACCGTACTGGGGATTGATGCCCGGAAATGTGATTCCCGCCGATCCCGAGCGATCGAAAGAGTTTCCGTTGACGCTATAACTCAGGCCGGTGGTCGCTGCCTGATCGTTAACAGAAATCTGGCACAGGCTGGTCCCGCCCAAAGACAGTCGGCCTTGAATCGCGCTCAGGCTGTGAGTGGAGTCGCCCACCGTGAAAATACTCGGTGAGGGGCCGGTGTCGGCAGTGATGTTAGTCGCCGTTCCCGGACCCGTGCCCGTGACGTTGATCAGGACAGGAGCCAGAAGCGGCGGTGCGGCCGCCCCGGTGTAAATATTCATCTGCGCAAGTCGGGTGTAACTAATCGCCGCGGCCCCGGAGCGCGCCACGGAGCTGGCCGAGACGCTGTAAATGCCCTGATAGTTCCAGAAGGGCTTGCCCTGGTCGAATATGTTGAGCGAATCGGACCCCAGGCCGAAGACCGATACGCCGCCCTGGATGTTGTCCAGGTTGTGGGCACCGGGACTGATGTTGACCGTGTCGGTACCCGTGTCGGTACCAGTGCCCAGGTAGACAGTCACCGGGACGCTGGTCGCCTCGACGTTGACGATGTCATTGCCGTTGCCCGTGTTGACGATGATGCCGCTGATCTGGCCAGGCTCAAACTGCACCGTTTCGCCGTTGAGCGTGACCCGCACCCCGCCCCCGCTAGTGTCGATGGTAATATTGTCGTCGTGATTGGGCAACTGGTCGCCATTGACGGTGAGAACTCCGCTGCTGTTGACGAAGAAATTCTGTGTTTGCCCATCGGAGATAACGTATGCGTGGAAGTTTTCCGACAGATAGGACTGCACCAGCACACCGTTCAAACGGTAGAAATAACGCTCCGCATCCCCGTCGCTGATTTCGTCGTTCGTGACCGGGACCCAAAAGGCTCGGCCGCCTGGAAAGTTGAACTCCGGGTCGGTCGCCGCTTCCACGATCTGGTGGGAAATGACCGATGTCAGAAAATCCGGGTTTTCGTTAATGCGGTTGATCGTCCAGCCGTAATGAAAACGGGGTCCCATAAAGCCTAACCGGTCGGAGTAATGCGAACCGCTCAGGTTGGCATCGATGTTGACCGAGCCCGGCTGCGGGATCACGATGTAGATGATGTTGCTGTCCGTGCGGAAATCCGCAAGCGTGTGGGCAGTGATGTTGGCTTGCAAGAACTGGTCCACCTGTGCGTCGCTGAACGGGTTGGGCGGATTGCTGCTGGTGACGGTCTGCTGCGGGCTCAAGAGACCGCCATGGCTGATGCCGCCGTATTGGAACAACTTGTCGAAATAATGACTGCTCATGAGGGTTCCGACTGCGTTCGTCAACTGCGTCCGCAGTGCCGGCCCGGAGCCGCTATTCCAACCGCTCCCCCAGAAGACCAGATCGATGTCGGCGTTGTACACGACGTTGCCGCCGCTGTAGGCGACATGCCGCGAGCCGGCATCACCGAAATAAATCGATGGAACCACACGATCTTCGAGGGTCTCCAGGGCAAGCCGCCGGCCGAGGTTTTTCGGCCGCAACTGCCCGCGTGCACCGATGAAGCAGGCGAAACGGGAAAAGTACTTCGCCAAGTTCATACGCATGATCGTGCTCCTTACTATTGGGGGTCGTTCTGATTTCGGACCTAGTCCCTAAGCACAAAAAAAACTCGAACCGGCCATAAAAATTGCTAAACTGGTGAAAAAAGATGTAAGTTACGTATCAGAAAGTGCTTGGGCACCAGGCGCCGTGTGTCAGACGGCATGGTTCAAAATGACGCGTTCTTGGGTGGCACGCCCTGAGTCTTCGAAGGGCGTGCGGGCGTCACAAAGTCGGGGGAATCACGCCCTTCGAAGACTCAGGGCGTGCCACCCAAGGTTGAACCGTGCCTGTCAGACAAGCTCTATTACCGAGTCGTGGCGTAGCTTTTTCCTATTTCGGGCTTAGCGATACAAACCCGAAGCGGATACAAGCCCGAAGCGCCAGCGAGGCTGACGATCGACACGAGCCCGAAACGCAAGCAAGGCAGGTACCATGATCGTGGACGAAAACAAACCGATTGATGATCAATTCACCGACCTCCTTGCCGCCTATGACGACGCCCTGGCGGCGGGATCAAGTCCGCTCGCGAGCGCACCCGATCCGGGCCAGGATCTGCGACCCCGCCTCGAGCGCGGCATGGCCTGCCTGCATTTGCTGCGAACGCTTCTGCCGGGCGGCGCTCCTCCCGGCGAGGCAATGCCCGCGGTCCTTGGCCGTTTCCAGATCCGGCGCGAGCTGGGTCACGGCAGCTTTGGGCGGGTGTTCTTGGCGTTCGATCCACGCCTGGGCCGCGACATCGCCTTGAAGATTCCGCGCCCGGAGGCCCTGGGCAGCCATGACCTGCGCGACCGTTTCGCCCGCGAAGCCCGAGCGGCAGCCGGCCTCGATCATCCGCACATCGTCCCCGTCTACGAGGCCGGCGAGGAAGCGGGGGTCTGCTACATCGCCTCGGCCTATTGCCCTGGTCCCACCCTGGCGGCCTGGCTCAAGGAACAGAGGGAGCCAGTGCCGGTGCGCGTGGCGGCGGCGCTGGTGGCGACGCTGGCGGAGGCAGTGGAGCATGCCCACGGCCGCGGCGTGCTGCACCGCGACCTCAAGCCGAGCAATGTGATCCTTAGCCCGATCGCGGCGAACGCGGACGAACAGCGGGCGGGGGATGGTCTGAGCTTCGCACCGCGCGTAACAGATTTCGGTCTGGCCAAGCTGCTAGGTGTCGAGCCGGGCGTCACGGGGGCGACCTCGGCCTGCGAAACGCAGAGCGGGGCGATTGTGGGCACGCCGCATTACATGGCGCCCGAGCAGGCGGCGGGCAAGGTCCACGCCATCGGGCGGGGGGCGGACGTGTATGCCCTGGGGGCGATCCTGTATGAATTGCTCACGGGCCGGCCACCGTTCCAGGGGGACCTGCTGGAGACGCTGGAGCAGGTGCGCAGCCAGGAGCCGGTGCCGCCGTCGCGGCTGCGGCCGGCTCTGCCGCGCGACTTGCAGACTGTCTGTCTCAAGTGCCTCCAGAAGGAGCCCGGACGCCGTTATGTCAGTGCCGCGGCCCTGGCGAACGACCTGCGGCGGTTTCTGGCGGGAGAGCCGGTGCAGGCGCGGCCGGTGGGCCATTGGGAGCAGGCGGTCAAGTGGGTGCGACGCCGGCCGGCGGTGGCGGCGCTCCTGGCGGTGAGCGGCCTGGCCGCACTCGCACTGGTCGGCTTTGGGGTCGGTATATGGTACAACGGCCAACTGCAAGCAGCCCTCCGTGAGGCTGAGAGCCAGCGGACCCGGGCCGACGAACTGCGGGGGGAAGCCGAGAGCCAGCGGGCCCAGTTCGAACTCCTCCAGCGGCAGACGCGCTATGTGCGGGACATCGACCTGGCCTGGCGGTCCTGGCAATCGGCGCACATCAACCGGGTCCGCGAGATTCTGGATGGTCCGGGTTGTCCGCCGGAGTTGCGCGGCTGGGAGTGGGGCTATCTGCGTGGGCTGTGCCACAAGGAGGTGCGCGTCCTGGAGATGGAGGGCAACGCCGTGAGCGTGGCGTACAGCCCGGACTGCCGGTGGCTGGCGGCGGGCAACTGGGGCGACATGAAGAGCCTTGAAAAGCCTGGAACCGTCGTCGTTTGGGAGACCGGCAGGTGGCGGAAACGCTGGGAATTCCGCGGCGCGAAAGCGTTCCACCAGGTGGCTTTCAGCCCCGACAGCCGCTGGCTCGCTTCGGGGAACAATGACCATACGGCGCAGGTTTGGGACGTGGCCCGTGGTGAATTGGTGCGCACGCTGAAAGAGGCCGACGCCGTCCGCACGGTGGCTTTCAGTCCGGACGGCCGGACGCTCGCCTCCGCAGGCCGGGAGGCGGGGATCACTCTCTGGGACACCGTGACGTGGCAGCCGGTCCGCGTCATGAAAGGGCACACCGACCCGATTCTCCAGGTAGCCTTTAGCCCGGACGGTCGCCGGCTGGCCTCCGTCGGCCAGGACCGGGCGTTACGCCTCTGGGACACGGCCACGGGGGAGACCGTGGTGATGGTCGCAAAGGCCCACGTGCATCAGATCAGCGGCGTCGCTTTCAGCCCGGACGGCGGCACGCTGGCAACGTGTAGCGAGGACAACACCATCAAGCTGTGGGATGTGGCCACGGGGGAGGAGCGGCTCACCCTACGTCATGCGGAGTGGGTCAGGACCGTGGCATTCCACCCAGGCGGCGAGCGGCTGGCCTCCGCCGCGTCCGACGGCACGGTGCGCCAGTGGGACGCGGCCACGGGGAAGGAGGTCGCTATTCTCCGGGGGCACACGAGCACGTTTGTCAGCGCCGTGGCCTTCAGCCCGGACGGTGGCCAGCTGGCGTCGGCAAGTCTGGACGGGACGGTACGGCTATGGGATCCAACCGTCACCTCCCAGGAATTCCGCCACCTGGGGGGACAGCCGGGATCCATCGTGTACGCCCTGGCCTTTGCACCGACCGGCGGCATGTTGGCTTCGGCGTGCCGCGATGGGACCGTCCGGCTCTGGGACCCGGCCAGCGGCGCGGAGATGCACACCCTCCACGGGCACCAGGGGTGGATCACAGGCGTCGCCATCAGCCCCGATGGCCGCCAGGTAGCTTCGGTGGGCCAGCAGGACGGTACCGTGCGACTGTGGGACGCGGCAACCGGCCAGGCAATCCTTACCCTCCAGGCCCATGAAGGGGGCGGGAGTCGGGTCACCTTTAGTCCCACCGGCCGAGTGCTGGCGTCGTCCGGTCCGGACGGCACCATCAAGGTCTGGGATTTGGCTGACGGCCGGCTGGTCCGGATTTTCCCTTGCTGGACGGATGGTGGTGGGGTGGCCTTCAGCCCGGACGGCCGGCTGCTGGCGTTTAACGGGCCCGATCACGCCATCCGGCTGGCCGACCCCGCCACGGGCGAAGAGGTAGGCCGGCTCCGAGGACACACGGAAGCTGTCTATAGCCTGGCCTTCAGCCCGGACGGTCGGCTGCTGGCGTCGGCCAGCGAGGACAATACGGCGAAGGTCTGGGACGTGGCCGGGCGCCGGGAGTTGCACACTCTGCGCGGACACATGAAAGGAGTGACCGGGGTGGCCTTCAGCCCCGATGGGTGGCGCGTGGCCACGTGCAGCCACGACAAAACCGTGCGGCTCTGGAATCCAGATAGCGGCCAGGAGGTCTTCACCTTCAGTTTACCCCAATGCTTCTTCTACGGGGTCGCCTTCAGCGCGGACGGGCGGCGGCTGTGCGCCTGTGATGCCAATAGCGACGGGTCAATCCCAATCCTCGTTTGGGAGGCCGACCCATACCGGTAGAAGCGGGAAGCGTGGAGCGTGGGGCGTGGAGGGTGGAGGGTGGAGCGTGGAGGGATTGGGGGAAGCGGCATGATGGCGGACCAGGACAGGCTCTTCGCGTCGCCCTCCAAGTTGAGCGCCATTCTTTTGCGAGGATGCCGCCGGCGTAAGTCGTTTTCTCTATCTCATGATCATCATCGCACAGGTTGCAGCGGATACCAGGCGGCAGTATCGTCCATAAAAGAGGCCAAGTCCCATGATCCCGGATTTCACTGATGACGGCTATTTGCCGCCGGGAATTCATCTGGGTGGCATGCATTGGCGGCACGTGTGCAACGACTTCATGCTATCGGAGCCACCGCCAAAGCACGCGACCTGCCAGCGACTTCACCCCACTACTCGTCCACCGGCAGCTCGCATGCTTTCGCGGTGTCCACCGCCAGTACCCTCCCTCTGAAACGCGCCGCGAAAGCATGCCACCCATGCCACCCCGCCGCGCCGCGAAAGGCTGCACCCTTCTGCCAAGTACGAAACAACCTCTCACCGGCCAGATAATCTGATAAACTGGTAGCCTGACCTTTGTCGATTGCAGGCTTGGGGAGATGAGACGTGACGGAGCCGGTGCGTGATGCGTCGCAGTTGTTGGCGGCAGCCCGGGCCGGGTCGTCCGAGGCCCTCGGGCAAGTCCTGGAGGCCCACCGCGCTTACCTGTTGCACATCGCCGGCCAAGAGCTCGATCCGCAACTGCGTGCCAAGGGCGGGGCGTCGGATCTGGTTCAGGAGACGTTCCTGGAGGCCCAGCGCGATTTCGCCTCGTTCCAGGGCGTTGCGGACGACGAGCTGCGGGCCTGGCTGCGGCAACTGTTGCGGAACAATGTCGCCAATTTCAGCCGCGCCTTTCGGGATACAGGCAAGCGCGCCATTGACCGGGAGGTGCCCCTGCAGCCGGGCGGCTCCTCCGAGGACTGGGTAAGCCAGCTGGCGGGCGCCGGCTCCTCGCCCAGCGCCCACGCGCGCGGGGCCGAACAGGCTCAGGCGCTCCAATCCGCCCTGAGCCGGCTGCCCGAAGACTATTGCCAGATCATTCTCCTGCGCCATCAGGAGGGACTGACTTTCGGCGAGATCGGCCAACGCCTCGGCCGGACCGAGAACGCCGTTCGCAAACTGTGGGCCCGTGCCGTCGAACGCATCCAGCAACTCCTGGAGGATAATCCCCAATAAGGCGCGCTGACGGCCTTTGGAGTGCGGGGCGTCACGATCGTACTCATTGGGGACGCGGCTAGCAGGAACGGACCACGCGAAACGGCGGCTGTCCTTGAAAGTCATCTCGTCGTTGCAGTTATTGCGGTCGTTGCGTGCAATGCGTGCAATGTGTGCATTGCACGCGATGCACGCAATGCAGACGGGTCGGGCTGCGTGCAACGACGCAACGACGTGGCCAATTGTCACTGGACCGTCATCCTGGGTGATTGGTAAGTCGTCCCTGGTCATTGATTGTCGTTGCACGCGAGGATGCAACGACGATTTGGTGATTTCTCATTAGGTACGTCATTGGTCATTCGCCCTTGGTCATTGGTGGCCAAGCGTGGGAATTGGGGACTGTCGTATCTCACGGTCGTTTGAGATACGGCGGGAAAAGGCGCGTTAAGGCTTTTCGCGCTACTATGTTGCGCGGCGGACCGCATGCGTACATTTGCGTGAGATACGAGTTGGTTCCGACGCCGGACCATGTCTGGATTTACTTTTCGTTCCACTCCGGCAACCAGCCGGGCGTCCGGGGCTCCGGCAGAGAGAAAAAGAAAGCGGCGTGAAAGCGCCGCAGTCCAAGGCGAAAAAAGATGACCGCAAAGGACAGGAGTGAGTAGGTCCCACTGGGTGTGTCCCTCCCGTGGGATGATATACTGTCAATTCACTCAGTGACACTTTAGCAACTCGAACCATTCCATATACTGACCCCTGACCCCTAACCCCTATTCACTGAACACGAGGACCTAAACCATGGCTGGACTTGGTCGCATTGGAGCGGTTGTTGCGGGATTGCTTCTTCCGGTTCCCGGTTATGCCTTTGGTTGGCAACACGGCTGGTGGGGAAGCACCGCGTACTATTATTATCCGCCGCCGGTTATTTATTATTATGTCCCGGCCGGTCCGCTGGTCGGCGATCCCTGCGCGCCTGGGCCGGCGGTGACGACAAGCCGCCAAGAGCCGGGCCCCCAGTGGTACGCCACGCCCTCCCCTGCTCCGCCGTCCGCAACCGAGCCTCCGCCGGCGCCCGCACCTGAGGTGAAGCCGAAATCGGAGCCGATTCCCAAAGAGACGAAAGGCCCGCCGCCGGTTCCCAACCCTGGTCCCGGCGTCACCGAATCGACATCGTTTTACGATGCCTACACCGTCGCCGCCGGTAGCACGATGTCCCGGGCTGCGGACAGGGCCAAAATCAGCTTTTGGAATCTTTCGCCGCGTGACCTGACGGTGACCGTGGATGGTCAAACTTACTTGATCAATAAAGGTAAAAGGATAAAGCTCGAACTCGACCGGCAATTCGTCTGGAAAGCTGGAGAACACAAGCCGCAGGTCGAACGCGTGCCGGCCCAGGTACCGGGACTGGAGCTGGTCATCCGGCGGTGAAAGGTGAGTGAGTGGTGAGTGGTATTACTCTCCCACTCACCCATTTAACTTGCCGGGGCGACCGGAGGCGGGGGAAAGCTATCGCTGGAGGGAGCCAGTTCCAACTGATCGGGGATCACCGGGGGACGCGACGATTCCGGCGGCAAGTCGCGAACGGGTTGCGTGTGAAATTCCTTGGCCGGCGGGATCGGCTCGGCGAGAGGGATCGGTTCGTCGCAGTTTTCCAAATCCTCATCCTTGGCGTCCTGGACGGGGGCCGGTTTTTTCGGTGGCATCTGCGGCGGCTGCTTTTCTTCCACCGGCCGGGCGCGCGGCACAATGTCGCCCCACTGGACCTGGTAGCGATTGTTGCCGACTGTCAATTCATCGCCGGATTTGAGGTATCCTTCGACGACGCGCGTGCCGTTGACTCGAATGCCGTTGGTACTGCCCAGGTCGCGGACGATGAGCTGGTTGCCGACCTGGGCGACGCAGCAATGGCGCCGCGAGACCTTGCGGGAATCGAACTGGATGTCGCATTCCGCATCCCGGCCCAAAAGCATGATGGGTTTGTCCAGCAAAATGCGAATGCCATCATCTAATCCGACAAGCTGTGCCGGCATAGAAACCCTACCAGACGCAAGGATGGCCGTGATCGCGGAAGCTTTGGGGCAAAGGAAAGTATACCACCCTTCGTGCGCCGCCACAAGCGGCCTCGCCATTGGTGAGTAGTGAGTTTTTAGTGGTGAGTGGTACTACGCACCACTCCCCACACGTTTATTGCGGCCGCGGCAGGTAGTTCACGAGGGGTTCGAGGGCATCCGCCAGCCGGTCGCACGGGACATCGTACATAATGTCCGTGGCCACGGCGGGATTGGGACCCGATTTGCCGTTGACATAGACGTGCGCGGAATCGACGACTTCGCCGTTGATGCGCGAGCGGCAGCCTTGCAGGCCGATGGTGGCGACCTGGTGCATGCCGCAGCCGGCCGGACAGCCGGACCAGTGCATGGTCATCGGCAGGACCTTGCGGCCTGCCGTCCGCCGTTCCAGTTCCCGGGCAATTTGCACCGCATAGGATTTGGTTTCGATCAAGGCCAGGGGGCAGTAGTCGATGCCGGTGCAGGCAACCAGCCCGCGCATGATCGGCGAGGGATCGTAGGACAGTTCCCGAAATAACGGTTCATCGGCCAGGGCGCCGATCCGTGTTTCCGGAATGTTGGGGATCACCAGATTTTGCCCGATGGTGACGCGGACGTCGCCGGTGCCGTAGCGGTCGGCAAGATCGGCGACTTCGCGCAATTGCGCGGAGGTAATGCGGCCAACGGGGACCAGGAAGCCGATGTAATAAAGTGGCGGTCCTTCCGCGTGGAGGGCGGGGCGCTTTTGCGGATGGATGCCCAGGTGATCCACGTGATGTTTTTTGCGCATGTCCGTCCCGGCGCGCAGGAGTGGTTTGCCGGAGCGGCTCTCGAGTTCCGAGCGGAACCAGACCGGGCCGCGGTCCTCGAGCAGGAAGGCCAGCCGGGCGCGCGTGCGCGTGGCCCGCGAGCCATGGTCGCGGAAAATGCGCGTGATTTCAGCGCAAATGCCGGCACCCTCCTCCGGGCGCACAAACACGTCCAGCGCGACCGCCGGGCGATAACCTCCCGAGCCCTGTTTCCCTCCGACCAATACGTTGAATCCATTCACCTGCCGGCCGTCGAGTTCGCGAAAGGCGGGGACCAGAGCAATGTCCTGGGTTTCGGTGTGGCAGCAATTCTCGAGGCACCCGGTAATGGTGACGTTGAATTTGCGCGGCAGATTGGTAAATTCCTTGTTTCCTAGCAGTATTTCATTGAACTCGTGAATGACAGGCGTGGCATCGACGAGTTCATGCGGAGTCAGGCCGGAGAGCGGGCAGCCGACGATGCCGCGGACGTTATCCATGCCGGTCTGTTTGCTGTGCAGGCCGACCGCCTCGAGCCGGCGCCAGATTTCCGGCGTCTGACCCAGGGTAAACCACCGCAATTGAATCTGCTGGCGCGTGGTCAGATCGCAGAAGCCTTTGCCGAATTCATCCGCAATGCCGGTAATCACCCGCAACTGCCGGGAGTTGGTCTTGCCGGCTTCCAGGCGCAACCGGAGCATGAAATTGCCCGGAGTCGGCGGCCGGAAGAACAAGCCGTGCCATTTGAAGCGGGCCTTGTCCGCCTCGGTCATTTCTTCCCAGCGATTGTGGTCGGCCAACCTCAGGATGTCGGGCAAGGAATCGAGTCCATCTTTCTCTTCCTTGATGATTTCCACCTTGTTCTTCTCCGGCTGCAGACCCGTGCCGCCGGCCTTGTAGAGGTTGATCAGCTGGCTCAACAGAGGCTGGCACGTGCCGCAACCCGTGCCCGCGCGCGTGCATTCGCCCAGGAGCTCAATGGAGCATTTGCCCGCTTGGACGGCGCCCGCGATCGTCCCCTTGGTGACAGCATGGCAATTGCAGATTTGCGTGTCATCCGCCAGGTTCTGCAAGTCCGCCCCGGCTCCCGCTTCCAGCAAGGCGTCGCGCGCGTTGCCGGCAACCAACAAGTCGACGGGCGGCCCCGAAAGCGCTTCACCGCTCTTGAATAATCGTTGCAGTTTCCCACTCGTGTCGGTCGTCCCCAGCACGATGGCGCCGACTAACTGGTTGTTGCGGAGAACCAGCTTTTTGTAAACGCCATTGGCCGGATCGACGTGGCTGACCACTTCACAATCCGGAGCGCCGGCGTTGACTTCGCCCATGGCGGTGAGATCCACGCCCATGACCTTCAGCGTGGCCGATAACCGCGATCCCTCATAAGCGGCCTGGGGCCTGGCGCCGGTTATCACGTCGGCGAGAACGCGGGCCTGTTCATACACCGGATCGACCAGTCCATACAGTTTGCCGCGGTGCTGGGCGCATTCACCGACTGCAAAAATGGACGGATCGCTGGTGCGTAGCTGGTCATCCACGACAATGGCTCGTTCCACTGCCAGGCCGGCTGCGCGGGCTTCATCGATATTCGGGCGAATACCACAACTGATGACCACCATCTCCGTATCCAGCGTGCTACCGTCCTTGAAACGCAAACCGGTGATGCGGTCTTCGCCCAGGAGTTCCGTGGTGGCGGTTTCCAAGAGCACGCGCACGCCCATGGCTTCCAGTTTGCGTTTGAGCAGCGCCCCGCCGGTCGGGTCGAGTTGTTGGATCATGAGGTGTCCCGCGACTTCAACAACCGTAACTTCCAACCCGTGGCTGAGCAATCCCCGCGCTGCTTCCAGGCCGAGCAAGCCGCCGCCGATGACCACTGCGGACGCGCATTCCTGGGCGTACGCGGCAATGGCCTCGCAATCTTCCAATGTGCGAAACACAAAGACGCCCTTTTTGCCGGTTCCTTCCAGCGCTGGAACGAACGGCCGTGAACCGGTCGCCAGGACCAACAGATCATAGGGTTCCGCCACTTTACCCCGGCCGCCGATGACCACGCGATTCTTCCGATCGATGGTTTCCGCTTTCACTCCGGCGTGGACGTAGATTCCCCGACTTTCATACCATTCCAACCGGTTTAGCCACAGTCGGCCGGGATCCTGATGACCGCCCAGGACCCGGGAAAGAAGGATGCGATTATAGGTGCCGTGCGGCTCGGCGCCGAACATACGAATCTGGTACCGGTCCGGATCGCGGGCCAGGACTTCTTCCACGACTTTGGCGCCGGCCATGCCGGTGCCTACAATCCCGAGGGTCTCTCGTGATTTGCCGTTTCTCATGAAAGCTCCGGGTGGCACGCTCTGAGGTACTCCGAAGGGCGTGCCATGCTGCTAGACTCGCGCGGGAATTTTTGCCGGCTCATCCAACACGCCATTGAGGAGGATTTCGGAAGATTTTTCCTGGGCGGCCTGTTCTCGAGCCTTGGGACTCCCTACCCAGTACATACCGCCCACGAAAATAGCGCCGCCTACGATATTGCCGAGTGTCGCAAGCCCGACGTTATAGGCATAGCCCGCCCACGTGATGCTTTCCGGATGGGGCAGCAGCAAGCCAAGCATCAAACCGCACATGTTCGCGATGCTGTGTTCAAATCCGCTGGTGATAAAGGTAAACATGCACCACCAAATGAGGATGATGCGCGCCGATTCACTTTTCACACGCGCGGCCATCCACACCCCCAGGCACACCAGCCAGTTGGCCAGTACCGCCCGCCAAAAGAGCTGTTCGACCGGCAGGTTCATCTTTTTTTCCACCAGACCCAACACAAAACCCTTCACGGGCTCCACGTCGAATACCCCGGAACGAACGACAATCACTGCCAAAAGGACGCTGCCCAGCAGATTGCCGATCCAGGTCCATATCCAGTTGGAAATCAGATCACTTGTGCGTGCCTTGCGGGTCAAAACCCCCAGCGTCAGCACCAGGTTGCTGCCGGTAAACAGTTCCGAGCCGGCAAATATCACGATGGTCAACGCCCCGCCGAAGCAGACCCCCATCGCCAGCCGAACAGCTCCCGGCGATTCTTTGGAAAGTAGTCCGCCAATCGTAAAAATCAGGACGATGGCGACCCCAACATACATGCCGGCAAGCATGGACCGAACGATGTGGCTGGCGAGGGAGCGCTGTTGGCCCGCCAGTTTGGCGGCCGCCTGTTCTCCCAGGGATTGAACGGCTTCGGTGTACATAAGAAATGCTCCAACGGAAAAACGCCACGCGCGTACTTTAAGTGCGCGGCGGCGAAAACACTCGGGATTATCACTGCATCACGAACCCGGGAGAGGGGAGTTGTGGGCCAAGAGTTCTCCGTATTGATGAATCCTAAATACTAAAGTGCTTCTCCTCCAAGGGATGGGATCAGTCCAGGCAACTGGGAGCAACTTGCGTGCCGACGAAACTCAGGCCAAAAGTGCGACGGCGCAAAACATTACAGTTGTTGGCATTTAGGAGGATTGGCGGAGAGAACATCTCAATCCCATGCTTAAAGAGTATTCACGCATTGTTTAAGAAGCGTGCAAGAATTCCGCATCCCTTTCGTGAGAGATAGGATCGATTAGATATGCTCATCCACAGCGCCGGCCGGTAGGCGGTCGAGGCCGGGCGACCGCGGCATCCACGGGCTGGTCTGCCAGTTATCTACTTGCGGCATCTCCGGTTGAAAGGGCGGCAGCGTAAATTGGAATTGGGCGGCGAGAGCGTTGACAAACGGTTCGTACAGACTGCGCAGCTCCCCGACTGCCTTCTCGACCGCCGGCCCAGTGCACAACTCCAGGCCAGCCTCGCGCAGCGACTCCCGCAGCCGGGCCAGGCTCGCCCCTGGCAGGCGGTCCGACTCCGGCCGGCGCGGCGGCGTCTGGAAGACCAGCGCCAGGTCCACTGCCGCATGCCGGGCCATTGCAAACGTCAACCGCGCCTGGTAGGCGGCCGGGCCACCCACGCCGCCGATCAAGATGGCCGATGTGTCGAGAATTGTGGTCAGCGTGCTGACCCAGGACTGGTTATCGTGCTGCGAGCGGAAATAGCTGAGTACCGGAAACGACAGGTGGGTCTCGAGCAGCTCGGCCGCCCAACGCTCCCACTCGACGAGAAAGGGACCAGCCGCACTGCGGGCGTCCGCCAGCCGGCGCAGCAGTTCGCCGGCGCTCGGCGGCGAACCGGCGCGCGCATCAAGCAGCGAAATGGTGATCTCGCGCCGCGAGAACGCCTGATAGAGTACCGGCAGGTAGCCGATGACAACCGCCAGGAAGCCGAAGCCGATGCCCGCCTCGAACACACTGGCCGCTCGGCCGAACGTGCCAGTCGGCACGATATCGCCGTAGCCGAGCGTGAAGAACGTCGTACCGCTGAAGTACAAGTAAGTGCCGAAGTGGCCATCCGCCTGGAGCTTCGTGCCGACTGACCAGTGCAGGAGGGCGAAGCCGGTGATGAGTCCCGCTGCCCACAGTGCCAGCAGGCCAAATAACGACAACGGCCCGAAGACGCTCAGGAAGCCGTTGCGGTGCCGGCCGGCCGGCAGCAGGCGCGCCGCCGCCCGCCACACAATCCACGCCGATCGATAATAGTAGCGGACCGGCCGGTAACCGTGCCGGACGCGGCGCGGCAGGATCATCGCTTCAAACGCGTCGATGAAGATGACAACAATCAGCGCTGCCCCAGCGGCCACTCCGAACCATGCCATGGCTATTGCCTCCGCAATCATTCATGGATTTCGCGCACATTAAATTCGAGCTTCCAGCGTTTCTTGCCGTCCGCCGTGAGACACCACAATTCGAGCGTGCCGACCTCCGTGACTTTGCTGTGCAGGTGAACCGGAACCGTGCGGCCCTCCATGCCGGGAGCTTCGAGAGTGGTTGTCAGCGGGCTGAGTTCGTCAATCTGGCCCTCCCATTCATCCAGCAACAGGCCGGCGGTGTCCGTGCGCCGCACGGAGGAGCCGAGAAAGCGAAATTCCGCCGGAACGCCGACGACCAGGCCGAATTCCTGATCGGGAATGTCGGCCTCGGTCCCCTCTTCCATGCCAAAGGGAACGACACACAACGCCTTGATGGGAGGCGGACTGCCGGGAATCGCGGGCAGCGCCGTTTTGACGCCGACGTAATACGACCGGGCGGTGCCGCCGCGGATGCGGATCCCTTTGCCGCGCCGCACCAGGCCATAGTACGCCGCTCCTTCCGCCACCGCCAAATCGAAATGCGTGCCCTGCAAGACCTTGACCGGCGGCGCACCGGTGGATTTGCACCATTGATTGAGAATCGTGACCAGCCGGGCGCGCAGCGGGTCCGCTTTGAAAACCCCGCCATTGAATAGGACCGCCGTCGGCAACGAACTCTTCTTCCTGCCTTTCTTGCCCGGCGCCCGCTGTACCAGCACATCGGCGTTGCGCGCCAGAAAATGCGCCAGATGTTTGCTGATCGCCGGATCGATGGCGTAAGGCAGACCCAGTTCCTGTAAACCGGCCTTTCCTTGCAACTGCGGCATGGCGTCGGCCGGGCATTGCGGAAAGAAACCATCCAGCAGCACTTGTTCCAGATCGGCCCGCGCCAGCTCAGTTTGAATGGTCCCGCCCATGACACGGCGGCCCCGGCCCAGAACCGTAACCGGCGCGCTTTTGAGACCGGGATCCTCGAATAGTGTTTCCTTCGCGCGCCGGCACGCGTGCCAGAGCATCAGCATCTGGCCGGCATCGAGCTTGGTGCCTTGCCTGGCCAGGTTTTGCGCTGTGGCATGGGCCAAGGCGAGGTCCATGTTGTCTCCGCCCAGCAGGATGTGATCGCCGACTGCCACGCGCGTCAATGCCAGTTGGCCGGCGTCTTCGCTCACGGCGATCAGGGTCAAGTCGGTCGTGCCGCCCCCGACATCACATACCAGAACCACGTCGCCGACTTCAACCTGGGCGCGCCAATCCTCGTGGCTGGTATCGATCCAGGCATAGAATGCCGCCTGCGGTTCTTCCAACAGCGTGACTTTTTCCAAGCCCGCGGCCCGGGCGGCGTTGACCGTCAATTCCCGCGCCACGGCATCAAATGAAGCCGGTACGGTGAGAATGATATCCTGATTTTCCAGCCGTTTTTCGGTCTCCTTTCCGGCAAACGCATAGTTCCAGGCCTCGCACAAATGTTTCAAATAATAGGTGCTGGCTTCCAGGGGAGACACACGCCGCGAGTTTTCCGGTGCTTGCCAGGGCAACACGGGTCCGCGGCGATCGATGCCCGGATGACACAGCCACGACTTGGCCGATGACACCAGCCGGGTCGGAACTTGCCGCCCCTGGTCGCGGGCAAATTCTCCGACCGCGTATTCGCGCTTCGGATCCCAGGGAAGTTTTAGACTGCCTGCCGGCAGCTCGTTGGGGCCGGGGAGATACAAGAACGACGGCAAAAGCGGCCGCTTCTCCACCGAGCCCGGTTGCACCAATTGCGCAACTTCAAGATGTGCGAGGGTGATGTCCTGGCCTTCGCCCAACCCGGTGTCGGCAAAAGCCAATGCGCTATTGGTAGTGCCCAGATCAATGCCGATGACGTAACGCGATGAAGTCATGCATCCCCAAGGAAAAAAACACAAAGGAAAACGTAGTCGCAAAGCACTTACTTTTTCTTTGTACTTTTTTTTACTTGAATCTCTAAGGAAGTTCCACTTCAGCGGGCATGAGGATGAGGTCGTCTTGGCCTTCCGCCAGCGGGGGAATGTGGATTTGTTCTACTTTCCATCCGGAATGAAGCAGGATGCCGTGGAACGGTGGCTGGCCGGTGACGTTGCCCACCAGTCGAATGGCGGCAGGATCAAAACCGGCAGGGACTTCTACGGACGCGCCTTCCGGCTGAGCCATAATAGGCCCCAGGACGAGATGTTTTTTCAACGCCGTCTGGCATTGGCCATGAATACTGCGCACCGCCGCGACGATTTGTGCATCCGTGGCGCCCTGGATATCCTCCATGAGAAAATCCAAGAGCCGGGCCTCGCGTTGCAAGAGCGCTAACATCCGCACCGGCACGCCCGAGGGCCTCGGTGGCAGATCGCGATTCGGTTCTTCGGTGGCCAGAAGGGGTTCTACTTTTTCCGCGAGTTTGGGATCGCCCAGAATCCTCCGGAAAGCCCGGAACGCAAGCGCAATGCGGCCGGCGTCGCTGCCGCTGAGAAGAAAAAGCAGAATCCCAATCAAGATACTACAGGCTCCAAGGGTTGCAACGACAACCAGAACCGTTTCGGAATTTGGCATGGGTTACTGCGTGGTGAAGGCATAGAGCCGATTATCCGCCGCGACGAAGATACGGCCATTGACCGCGATCGGCGTCGAGAAACGCCGCACCGTGCTCATCAGTTCCGATGCACCGCCGCCGGCATAGAGAACCTCACCGGTTTCTCCGTCGAAGGCGTGCAGGCGGTTGCTCGATTCCGCACCCGCGGTCCACACGATCGGTACCGAACTTCCATCGGTGGTGGTCACAATCGGCGAGCCGCGGCCTTGGTTATTGGCGCACCAGGCGACCTCGATTGTCGGCGGCGCTGCGGCGCCGATGCGCAGCCCGACCAGGCTGCCCGGGGTCCCGGGGCAGCCGATACCGTTGCCGGCCGTGGTGAAGACGACGTAGGTGCCCGAGGTTGTCGTGTACGCCGCTGCCGCGTTGATGATCGTACCGGTGGCGACGCGCATGCTTTGCAACCCTTCGCCGGTGAAGCCGTCGCCCGTGCCCACGCCGCCGAGGTAATTGCGGTCGAGCAGATAAGCGACGCCATTCTTGCCGAGCGCAACGACGAGCTGAGAGGGGTCGGCCCCCGGGACGTCGACGAGCACGGGGCCCGAGCCGCCCACATCGGTATCGCTGGCATCGAGCTGTCGCCAGTTCGACGGCGTGAAATAATCTGCCGGGTCGCCGGAGAAGGTTCCTCCCGGCCCGAGCCGGAGGATGGCCTCGCCGCCCATCCATGTGGTCGAGCCGAAGGCATTGCCCGTGGCGGCAAACACCGAGTTGCCGTCGCTCGACAACCCACCGGGAGCCCAGATGCCGGCGCCCCGCGCGTCGGTCTCGAATGCCGTAACGCTCGATGGATCATCGACTGGAACAGCGACGACCCAGCCGTGATAGGTGCCGCAGTCGCCAAAGTGGCCGCCGTAGGGCACGTAAAGAGTGCCTTGATTCAACAGCAACGCGCCGCGCTGGTTCTGAACCGTGGAATTGAACCCCGGAACCATGGCATTCACATCTACCGGCCAGCCGTCCCGCACTGACCCGTCATCAAGCGAGAGCGCGTAGATGAGGTGCTGCTTGGTCGTGCCGCCGTCGGGGGTTGTCATGGCGTCAACGAAGATCGTCCGGGATGAGGGATCGATGACGGGAGTGCCGGTGACGCCCAGCGGATCAATGTCGCCGCAGGGAAGCTGGGCGCGGGCCACCGGCGTGCCCAGCGAGCTCGTCCAGAGTTGGCTGCCGTCGCTCGCGTCGAGTGCCAGCACGACGTTTTGTTCGGTGGCAACGATCAGTGTCGGCCGGCCGCCAGGGCCTTCGCCGATATAGAGCGGCTGCCCGTAGGTCGAACCCGGCAGCGAGGCATCGAACGTCAAATCGCGATGCGTATTGGCGGCGGCATCCTGCGTGAACAACGGGTCAATGTACAGGCCGTCGCGTGTGCTGTTGCGATGATGCTGTAGAACATCTTGCGAGACACCGAGCGGTTGGCCGGAGCCCGTTCTTATTCCCAGCCCAAATGGATATACGCTGTGCTGGACCACCGGCGTTGCGGACGCCGATGGCGTCTCCGGCAGCACCGAAATATGCTCCGGCGAGCTTCCCGTACTGTCCGCGGTCCCCGCCGGCGAAGTCGCCTCGGGCGAACCGGCGACAGCAGCGCTGGATGGGTTCAGATGGCGGCGGGCCAATAGCATTGAGGCTGCGGCGCCGTCAGCGTTGGCATTTTCCAGCTGATTGCCGAGGTCATCGAGCGTACCAATCCCGGTCGAGCCTGCCGGCTGCGCGACGTTACGGACCAGATCACCGGGGGCAGCAACGAGAGCCAACGCCACAGAGCTTGTCGAATGATAAAAACCGGTCGAGGCATCGCCGGCTCCGCTTGTCCGGTGTGCTGGCATTCGGTTGGAGCTTAAATCCGATACGGGGTCGGCGGTTGTATGCCGGTTAACACCGTCAAAAATATCCCCAAGGCTGGATCCGGCCACCAGGCCCGTGAACATGGAATCCGGCGCGAGGCGGTGTTCCAGGAGCTCAACCTTGAGGCGGACAACGGCCGCGCGCGGCGCGGCGGGCAGGCGGCTGCGGAGACAGTGCTTGGCTCGAGACTTCATGATGCTTTCTCCCACAAAGAAACGGGCGCCTGGTCCGGGGAACATCCCGGCGATGCTCCTCTGGAATGATCATTGGAACCTGCCTCCGCCTGCCTGTCAAGTGTTTTCCGGCAGAAAAGACATGAAGTACTTGCCCGAACAACAAAGGTGTTCTCTTCCGTGCGGCCATCGCTCAAGGACCGCTTGTCCGGGCGGGCGCCGTCTGTCTCAGCGACGAGAATCCCCACAGAAAGCGCCAGTGAGTGGAGTGACGACGAGCGACGTGGCCCGGTCGCTGCTATCGGCCACGTCGTCGAGCCGCTTCGTGGTGCCCATCTTCTGGGCCGATCCGAATACGGGGATCGGCTTCCAGGTGCAAGTCGAAGTCCCGACCTACCAGATAAACTCGGCGGAGGAAATCGGCATGGTGCCCGTCAAGGGCAAGGGCAACAAGCAGCTTTTGCTGCGGGACGTGGCCCAGGTCCATGCGCGCAAGCTGCCGGGCGAGTACGACCGCTACAACATGCAGCGGCTCGTCAGCATGACGGCCAACATTGCGGGCGAGGACCTTGGGCGCGTGGCCGCCCGCATTGAAGCCGCGCTGAAAGCTGCGGGCGAGCCGCCGCGCGGCGTGTCGGTCGATGTGCGGGGCCAGGTCGTCCCCATGCATCAGATGTTTGGTGGGCTCGCGGGCGGTAAGATATACGAGGGCCTCACTCTTGGACTTGGCCTGGCCGTGATCGCCATTTTCCTCCTTCTCACCGCGTACTTCCAGTCACTGCGGCTGGCGCTGATCTCCGTCTCGGCCGTTCCCGCCGTGGTCGCCGGCGTCGCCGTGGCGCTCTGGATCACCGGCACGACGCTGAACATCCAATCGTTCATGGGAGCAATCATGGCCATCGGCGTGGCGGTGGCCAACGCCATCTTGCTTGTGACGTTCGCCGAGCGCAACCGCCGCACCGGAGCTGCTTCGGCGGCTGCCGCGGTCGAGGGAGCCCAGAGCCGGCTCAGGCCCGTCCTGATGACGAGCTGTGCCATGCTTGCAGGCATGGTGCCCATGGCCTTGGCTCTCGGAGAAGGCGGCGAGCAAACGGCTCCACTGGGGCGGGCAGTGATCGGCGGTCTCCTGGCGGCAACGCTGGCCACGCTCGTCGTGTTGCCTTCTGTGTTTGCCATTGTGCAAGGCCGAAGCGGCACCCAGTCGGTCTCGCTCGACCCGGGCGACCCGGAAAGCCGCTATTTCATGAAGTCCACGGGAGTTCTGGAACCTCACCGCGATTCGCTCGAGAGAGGTTAATATGTACCGCGACACTTTGCAGTTACTGCTTCTTCGCCGTATATCGTTGATTCTCAGCACGCTGACTATACTCGGCGGAGCAATGCTCCTCGCGGCCTCCGGCGGTTGTAGCAGGTCGTCCAACGGTTCGTCGCTGAAGGCTACGGATTCCGGTGGGGAGGCGTCTGCTGTAACGATTGACATTGTCAAACCCGAGCGCAAGACCCTTCAACTTGCCGTCCGCCAGCCCGGTTCCATTCAGGCATTCGAGCAGACGCCCATCTTCTCGAAAATTGCCGGCTACATTCAAAAATGGCACGTCGATATCGGCGATCGCGTGCGCAAGGGCGATGTGCTTGCGGAGTTGTGGGTTCCCGAGATGGAAGCGGAATTCAAGCAAAAGGAGGCCCTGGTCCGGCAAGGCGAGGCCGAGATCAAGCAGGCGCGCGAGACTGCCGCCGCGGCCGAAACCAGCCTCCGAAGCGCCGCCGCCAAGGTGAAGGAGGCGGAATCCAGCCGGCTTCGTGCTCTCGCCGAATACAAACGAATGAAGAGCCAGTACGAGCGTCTGGCGCGGGTCGGACAAAGTGGTGTACTTGATAAGGACACGATTGAGGAGAGCCGCTACGGATTCGAGGCAGCAGAAGCCGGTCTCGAGGAAGTCGAGGCAAAGGTCAAATCCGCCGACGCCGCCCGGGACGAGAGCGCAGCCAAGTTGAACAAGACCCGCGCGGATATCGCCGTGGCCGAGGCTCATCTGCAAGTTGCCCGGGAGGACCGGGATCAGGTGAAGGCCGTCTTGCAATACGCCAAGCTGACCGCGCCGTTCGACGGCGTCGTCACGCGCCGCAATAACGCCGACACCGGCCGCTTCGTCCAGCCCGGTACCGGCGCCAAGGCCGAGCCGCTCTTTGTTGTCGAACGCAGGGACTCGGTCCGCATCGTGGTCGACGTTCCCGAGGCAGATGTCGGCTGGGTCAGCAAGGGAAACGAGGCGCGTGTGCGCGTCCAGGCGCTCGGACAAGAATTTGCCGGCGAGGTAGCCCGCACTTCCTATTCGCTGGATCCCGCCGCACGCACCCTCGTCGCCGAGATCGACTTGCCCAATCCAAAAGACGAACTCCGATCCGGCATGTATGTCTCCGCCACCATCAACGCAGAACACCCCAATGTGCTGACGCTGCCTCTCTCGGCCGTTGCAACTCAGGGCGACGTCACCCAGGGCTATCAGAGATACTGTTTCATGGTGGTCGAAGGCAAGGCTGTGCGGACTGCCATGCGAGTTGGTCGCAACGACGGGCGGCTAGTCGAAGTTTTGCAGCGGCAAGTGCCGGGCTCGACCTCGGCGTGGGAGAAGTTTACGGGGAACGAAACGGTTGCTGCCCAGGCCGCAGGCCTCGCCGACGGACAAGCGGTCAAACCGAATGCTTCGACAAGATAAATGGCGGAATCCTGGTAACGCAGGAGAACTGGTGACACGTGGAGTGAGGGCGACTTTGCCTTTTTTGAGAGCTTTATGTCCAAGCGGCACCCGTAAGCCGGCCGATAAATGTAGAGTGGCATGCCGTTTCTGGGTCTTGCTGTCGGTGGTTGAAGGTGATCGCGAAGCCTCCTTGGTATCACCTGGGAATCGTGCTATTCGCTGCGCCTGGATTGCTGTCAGAAGGGTGCGCACAGCCTGTTATCGGTTGCCGAGAGGAGCTGATCCCCCCTGCTCTCCTGCGCGTGTCTGCGGAAGCGGCGCCGGTGGCGGTGACGCCTACGCCACTTTTGCCAACTGATAAACCGTTTCCGATCAACCTCGCTACTGCGTTGCAGCTTGCCGACGCCCGACCGATCGACGTCGCTGTGGCTGCCGAGCGCATGGAACTCGCGGCCGCCCAACTCCGTCAGGCCCACGTGTTTTGGCTCCCCACGGTATATCTGGGTACTGGATACTTCCGGCACGATGGGCAGATCCAGGACGTCCAGGGAAACATCTTTGGCACGAGCAAAGACTCATTGATGCTGGGCGCGGGGCCATCAGCCGTCTTTGCGGTCTCCGACGCGATCTTTGGACCCCTGGCTGCCCGGCAAGTCCTTCGCGCGCGGCAATCGATGCTCCTGGCAACACGCAACGACAGCCTGCTGGCCGTGGCCGAGGCCTACTTCAACGTGCAACAGGCCCGCGGCAATCTCGCCGGGGCCGAGGACGTTGTCCACAGGGCCGAAGACTTGCTCCGGCGAGCCGAGGAACTGGCGCGTACAGGAGAAATCATCCCCGAGTTGGAAGTGCTTCGGGCGCGCACCCACCTCGCCCGAAGCCGCCAGGCAGTGCAATCGGCGCGAGAAGCCTGGCGCGTCGCCAGCTCGGCGTTGGTCCACATCTTGCGGCTTGATCCGTCGGCCGTGGTCGAGCCGCTGGAGCCGCCGCACTTGCAAGTAACGCTCATCGAGCCTGACCGATCCGTAGACGAGCTGATTCCAATCGGCTTGACGAACCGGCCCGAACTCGCAACACAACAGGCGCTCGTTCAGGCGACTCTTGAGCGCCTGCGCCAGGAGAACCTCCGTCCATTGATCCCAAGCGTGCTCGTGCGGGGTGCCTCAACCCCCGTTACCGGGACCTTCGCAGGCGGCCTGTTCGGCGGCGGCCTCAACGACAACATGGGTAACTTTGGCGCCCGCAGTGATTTCGACATCCAGCTTCTCTGGGAACTCCGCAACCTGGGGTTCGGCAACCGGGCGCTTGTGGACCAGCAGCGGGCCGAGAATCAGCTGGCCCTCCTGGAACTGTTTCGCACGCAGGATCGCGTAGCGGCCGAGGTTGCCCGGGCGAACGCCCAAGTGCAGTCGGCAACGGTCCGTGTTCGCGATGCCGAATCCGGATTGCGCGATGCGGTCGATTCGGCAGACAAGAATCTACAAGGGCTAGGCCAGACGAGGAAAGCTGCCGGAAACCTGCTCATACTCGTGATCAGGCCGCAAGAGGTAGTCGCTGCAATTCAGGCTCTCGCTCAGGCTTACACGGATTATTAGTTTGCCGTGGCCGACTACGACCGCTGTCAGTTCCGCCTCTACCACGCACTGGGACATCCCGCCCAGGCGCTGACGAAAGAAACGTTGCTCTGTCCTCCCCCATCAGCGCCCTGTCGCGTGCCTGCACCACCGCCTCTTTCCCCGCCGCAACCCAGCGCAGCCGATCCCGGACAATGGCACGCGCGGCCGGCGTGTCTTACGGAATCCGCAAAGCGTTAATGTTGGGGTAGCTGCCGAAATTCTTGAAGAAATCCCGATCCACATAGCCGCTGACTCCGCCGACGCTTCCTCTGTCGGTGTACTGCCAGAACGCCCAGCCCACCCCAGACCATGCGCGAGGAATGAGCGAGTTAGTTTGCGACTCGGGTATCCAGGCGGCGAGCCACAACGGACAGTTCAGGTTGTTGTTCGGGTCGCCGACCTGGTCGCGCCAGAAATAAAAGCCGGTGTAAATGATGCCCGGCCGGCCTGTCTGGTGGACCACCTCGCCGATGAATGCTTGGGTCCAGGCCCAAACTTGAGCGGGACTTTGGCCGTCCGTCACTTCCAGATCGAGTACAAGCTGGAGAAGCCCGTGAAAGCTTCCGCCATTCGCTGACCGGACAACGCTCGCAAAGTGCTGGGCCTGCGTAACGGCATTCGTACCGGGATGTCCGAAATGATATGCTCCCGGAACAATGCCGTATTTCTTCATGCTCCCGATATTAAAATTGATAGTCGGATCTGTATAGGTTGTTCCTTCGGTCGCCTTGGCAAAGGCAAAGGTGATACCGGAGTTTCTCACGGCCTGCCAGTTGACCGTTCCCTGGTAATGCGACACGTCGATGCCTGCGAGGTGCTGTGCCGCCGCCTCCGGGACCGCCGCCAGGCCGCCCAGAAGGACAGCCAAGAAGCCCAACAACCGCACGAACTTTCGCCTGGTCTCGAGCATGGTCGTTCCTCCATTTTTTGTTTTGGGCGACCGCAATGCGAAACATGAATGGACGATGCTTTGTAACGGCGTCTCTGTTCCCGAAAAAGTGCGAATTATACTTGGAATAATCTGAGTTTATTTGCCCGCGTTGTTCCGGGCAAGCATCGTCGTTGCGATTTTTTTCGGAAGCTTACTCAATGCTAACTACCTCAGCTTCTCGTTGAATCGCGTCATCGCCCGTGCTGTGGTCGGCCATGAAGAGGTCCAAATGAGCGGTGCTCGAAGCGGCGATAACAGCTCCGACCTGGGGCATCGCAAGTCTTTGCACTGGGATTGCGAACAGGCTCCATGAAACCGAAAACGAAGACATCGGTACACCGATGTTGTCGAACACCGAGAAGGCCGTCCGATTTCCTTGCGCAATGCCGATGAACCCCTGCAAGGACGTTGCGCCTTGAGAGGCACTGCAAATTCCGCAGCCGGGTGCGCTTCCCGCCGGATCGATGCTCCGGAAAAAGATACTGCCCGGATCGGTATCGTGCGTTTGGTCGAAGAACGCCACAAAACTGTTTCCCGCTACCCCAAGCCCTTGGTAATCGCCCAGGAACAGCCCATTGGCATTAGGGGCGATTTCCAGATCGAAGGATTGGTCGGTGAGTTGAACTTCATTCCCCCAATCGATGCCGCCCGAATCGTTTGGTGATCCGGGGACGAACCAGTAGTCGGTCAGCAAGCCCGGCTGTGGGTCATTGAACCGGAAGTCGTAGTACGTCACGCCAACCGTGCCGTCGGCGGCCACCTGAACCGAGGGATCAAAAGCCTGCTGGTCGCCGGACGGAATGTCGGTTGGCGTTTGGTTGACCTGGACGGGGTGCGACCAGGTGAGACCTCCATCGGTCGACATGGTGAAGGCGATGCCGTTATGCCGGCCGCTGCTGAACCGCGCATCTTCAAACACTACGTAAAGATTCCCATTGTTCGGATCAACCGCGCCATCGAGAATTGTACCCGCGGAAGTTCGAACCGGCGCGCCGGTGTCCGGGTCGCGGACCTGGACTGCCTGCGACACGGCGATCTGAACCGGGGAGCTCCACGTTGCCCCTTTGTCGGTCGAGCGCATGGCAAACAGGCCCTGGCCGTTGATCAAATCGACCAGCGTGCCGTCGGGGAGAACAACGATGTGCGAGTCGATACGGCCGCCATTGAAAATCGGCCGCGGCGTCTCCCACGTTTGGCCACCGTCGGTGGTCCGGGAAAACATTTCTGGCCTGCCGCCGGGGCCGATGCGGTCCCAGAGCACATAGGCGTAGTTGCTGTCGGTGGGGTCCGCCGTGACCGTTTCCTTGTCATTGAAAAAGCGCGGATCGGTATCATCGATGAGAGTGATCGGGTCGTTCCAGGTAAGGCCGCCGTCGTTGGATTTGCTTACGAGCACGGCGCTCCGCGCCGGGATGCCGTCGACAGACAGGCTGACGCTATAGACACCGCCATCCGGACTGAACGAAACCCACGGATCCGAAGCACGGAGCGTGCTTCCGCCGGAGCAGCGGCTCAGCCCCGGAATTACCACTTCCTGCCAATCCTGGCCCCCGTCGAATGTGACCCCGGCCACCAGACCGCGCGCCGCGCCGTCGGACCAGCGGTCCTGCTGCCACACGCCGACCATGTGAGTCGGGTCGTTCGGGTCAATGCTTACCCGCGGCTCCAGTTCGCTGTCGGGGTAGAGCCTTCCCGATTGGTGGGAGGGATCATCCGCGGTACAATCGGCGAACGGGTCGCCCTGGGACACTTGCACCAGCGGACCAGCAGTGAAGTTACTCGGAACGCAGCGGTCCTCGAGCAGTTCTAGCTGTGGTCGCCGGGATCGTTGGCGAATTGACTTTTTCAGCCGGGGCGCGCCATGCACGCGTAGCCTCTTCATCTGTCCTCCAAAAGGTATTAGTTATTCCATCCCAGCGCGCCGGCGAACACAAAATCGCGCTGCGCATTACAACCATTGTCGCAATTCTTCGCCGCAATGCAACCGGGTCCGCGAATCGAATGCGAAAATCTCGACACAGACCGTCTGCTTGAGAACGTAACCACAAGCGGCCTCGCTTGTGGGCTCGTTTTCACTTGGTGAAATACCCCCAACTTCACTCCTGAACTCGATCCAGCTACGGCCGTATCTCACGCGAATGCACGCCCGCCGTTATAGACGCAACCTCTTTGTTCGCAATAACTTAATGGTCTCTTTTGCGTCGTATCTCACGCCTCGGTGAGATACGAAACCGCACCCGCTATCGGCTTATACACGAGAGCCGTTTTTTTAACTCGAAATGGAAGCCGAATCCCACGACCGGCGAAAACTTTGAACATTAGACCCGAAAGCCTAACTTATCAGCTGCTAATTTTCGTTCGTTTTGCTTGTCAATTATCTGCATTTTGCGGCGGTAGGTACTTGGAGGGGCAACAATGGACGAAGTCACGCCGGACTCTGCCCAGACGCAGGACCTGCTCCGGCAAATCCGGGAAGGCAACCGGCAAGCGTTTGAGCAGCTATTCGCCGAGCACCGCCCGCAACTGCGCCGGTTCATTGAAAGTCGTCTCGATCCCAGGCTCCGCGCCCGCGTCGATGCCTCCGACGTCGTACAGGAGACCCAGATCGAAGTGCTGGGGCGCTTACAGGACTTTCTTGACCGGCAGCCGATGCCGTTTCGCCTTTGGCTGCGCAAAACAGCCTATGAGCGCCTGCTGAAAATCCGCCGCCTTCACGTCGAGGCGGCACAGCGGTCGCTCGACCGGGAACTGCCATTGCCGGATCGCTCGTCCCTGGCCTTGGCTCAGCAATTATTGGCACCGGGTTCCACACCCAGCCAGCACCTCGGCAGGCGTGAGCAGGCGCGGTGCGTGCGGCAGGCCATGGCTCAACTTTCCCACACTGACCGGGAGATCCTCCTGATGCGCAACTTCGAGGGAATGTCAAACCAGGAAGTGGCCCAGGTACTTCAGCTGGAGCCGGCCGCCGCCAGCCAACGGTTTGGCCGGGCGCTCCTCCGGTTACGAAAGCTCCTGCTTTCCAGCGGGCTGATGGAGGACCCGTCATGAACGATATTCCTTCTGTAGCCGATGTTTCGGTGGAAGCGCAAGTAGGTCAGATCGCCGACGAGTTTGTCGAGCGGCTCAACCGCGGCGAGGAGCCCGACATCGAGGAGTATGCCCGCCGTCACCCGGAGATCGACTCGGTGTTGCGCCAGGTGCTGTCCGCCCTCCGGCTCGTGCGCATGCCAGGCGAGGACTCAGCGGGCGCGGATGTTGGCGGGATCGCTGGCGCGGTGATTAAAGGTTGCCTTGGCGATTTCCGCATCCTGCGGGAGGTCGGCCGAGGCGGCATGGGGGTCGTCTATGAAGCGGAACAGCTTTCGCTCGACCGGCGCGTTGCTCTCAAGGTCTTGCCGTTCGCAGCCGCCATGGACCCCAAGCAATTGCAGCGCTTCAAAAATGAGGCCCAGGCGGCCGCGCAACTGCACCACCAGAATATCGTCCCCGTCTACGGGGTCGGCTGCGAGCGCGGCGTGCACTACTACGCCATGCAGTTTATCGAAGGCCAGACCTTGGCGAAAGCCATCGCGGAGGGGCGACAGCTAAGAAACCATGGGCCGGACACAAGCTTGCCGGCTTCGCCTCTTGCCCTTGATGCTTCTCCTCTGACGACCACTCCGCCCGTCGCATTGCTCTCGACAGAGCGCTCGACCAAACAGCCTGACTATTTCCACACGGTTGCCCGCCTGGGAGTTCAGGCGGCTGAGGCCTTGGAGCACGCCCACAGCTTCGGGATCATCCACCGGGACATCAAGCCTGCCAATCTGTTGGTTGATGTGCGCGGAAACGTCTGGGTCACGGACTTCGGCTTGGCCCGGTTTCATAGCGATGCCGGGCTTACCATGTCGGGGGACATGCTCGGCACGCTCCGCTACATGAGCCCGGAACAAGCCCTGGCCAAACATGGTCTAGTGGATCATCGGACCGATGTCTACTCACTCGGGGCGACGTTGTACGAAATGCTGACGCTGCAACCGGTTTGCCCAGGAGACGATCGGCAAGAAGTATTGAGACAGATCGGAGGGGAGGATCCGCAGCCTCCGCGGTCGCTCAATCCTGCTATCCCCGCTGATCTCGAAACCATCGTGCTCAAGGCGTTGGCCAAGGAGCCGGAGGGACGCTACGGCACAGCACAGGAGCTGGGAGATGATTTGAGTCGGTTCCTCGAAGATCGGCCGATTCGGGCCAAGCGCCCCACACTGTGGCAGCGCGGGCGAAAGTGGCTGCGGCGGCATCAAGGTAAGGTCTTGACGGCTGGACTGTCGGCGTTCTGCGTGCTTGCCGTCAGCACGATCGTCGTCCTGCAGCAGCGGGACGCCGCGCTGCTTACTCTCGAACGATTCCAGCAGGCCGAGCAGGACAAGACGGTAGAATTGTCCCGTTTCCGCCGACTGGCCGGGGAAGCCGGCCAATACTTCGCGGGCCTGGAACAGATTCGGGCCGTGATCAAGTCCATAGGTCGAAAGAAGCTGACAGATGCCCAAGTGCTAGCCTTGCGCAATGAGGCCATCGCTTGCTTGGCGGCCCCCGACGCGCGGCCGCTGCTCGTACGGGATTCGGCCGAAGAGCACGACCGCGGCGGCGATGCTATCGATCCCGGCCTGGAACACTACACGCACATCGACCGTCACTGGAACCTCATCCTTCGGCGCCTAGCCAACGATCAAGTCGTCAAAACCTTTCCTCCTCCCGCACAAAGGCCAGGCGTGCGTTTCTGGTACGCTAAGGCCCTATTCAGCCCCGACGGCCGCTTCTTGGCGATCGTCTACCTTTCGAACTCTAGATCGGCTCTTCCAGTTTTGGGTGCGACTGTCGTCTTGCTGGGTTCGCCGCTGGGGCAAGGCTCGCTCCTGACGGCCTGCGCACTTTGCTCTGGAAGAACCTCTCAATCCCAAGTCCATTCGTGCCTGGTATGGGACTTGCGAACGGACCGAAAAGTGTTGGAGAAGGAAGTTTGCGTTGGGATCGGTTTTCATCCGGAATCACACACGCTTGCCCTCCATACCTCGGACGGCAACATCACCTTCTATCACCTTCCGGAAGGTGAGGAGACCCGGCGCCTCGAAACCCATGAGCAGATGCCCATGGGCATGAGCTTCGACCCAGACGGCCAGAGGCTCGCCTATCTGGATATGCGGAAGAAAACCCTCCAAATTCTCGACCTCCAGACGAGCAAGGTGAAGTTTGCGTGTCCAATCCACGCGGGCCAGCCAGAGCAGCACCGAAATCCCGATCAGCTGCCGCATGCCTGGAGTCCCGACGGGCGGTGGCTGGCGATCGGTGCAGAAGATGGCCGCGTCTATGTATACGACACCGTCCGCCGCCGTCTGCACTCGGTCCTAGAAGGGCATGAAGCAGGCGTTATCGCCGTGGCATTCAGCCCACAGGGAAGCCTGCTGGCCTCCGCGGCTGGAGACCGTAGCACGCGTCTCTGGGATCCTCTGAGCGGTAAACAGTGGGTCAGCTTGGCGGGGAACTTTCGACGTTTCAGTGTGGACGGCCAGCGCCTGGCCTTCGAGCGAGATCGCACCTTCGGCATCTGGGAGTTGGCCTGGGGACAGGTATGCCGGACGTTACACGACGGTGCCGTGGACAACCAGATCCGGCCAAGCGGCACCTGGGGAGTAGATTTTAGCAGCGATGGCAGACTGCTGGCCTCGGCCAGCAATGACGGCGTCCGTTGGTGGGATGCGGTCAAGGTCCGGGAAATCAACCATCTTGCGATTAGGCGTACCGGATCGGTGAAGTTTGACCCGCGTGGCTGCGGCTTGGTTACTCATGGTGAGGTGGGGCTGCTCTATTGGCCGCTGCAACCCGATCCCGACGACCCGGCGAAGAGTTGGCGAGCTGGCCCTTCCCAGTTGCTGTATCGAGCGGCGGGCAAGGCTTCAGTGCCACGGGTTGCCTGGGATCGCCACGGACATTGGCTCGCCTTCAACGACGTCCCCACTAACGCTTCCGAGTTCGAGGCAGTCCTGCTGAATAGGGAGCAGCCGGGACAGATGGTGGAGCTAAGCGATCCGGTTCCCCGTTCCCGTGAGCTGGTTCGGGCGACTGTACTCAGCCCGGACGGACACTGGGTTGCCGCCACCTATTGGCACTTTGCCGGAGCCCGCGTGTGGGATACGCGCGACCCCAAGCGCGCGCGTTCGCTCCCTGGCATCCGTTCCGACGACGGCGGTCGCCTCCTCGGCTTTAGTCCCGATAACCAGTGGCTGATCGTGGGGGGGTTCCGCGGCTACCGCTGGTGGCGTGTGGGCACTTGGGAACCGGGTCACACGCTGGCGATGCAGCAATTGGCCGAAATGGACCAGGGCATCGCCTTTAGTTCCGACGGCGCCCTGCTGGCTATCACCCGCACGCCCTACACCGTGCAGTTGCTGGATCCGGCAAACCCGAACCACGAATTCGCCACGCTTACCGCCCCCGACCGGCACGTGATCACTTGGCTGGCGTTCAATCCCGACGCCACCCAACTGGCAGTAGCCGCCCGTGGACAGGTTATCCAACTCTGGGATCTCCGTTTACTCCGCCAGGAGTTGGTGAAGCTCGACCTCGACTGGGACCAGAAGCCCTATCCCCCGCTTGAGGGCGATCGCAGCCCGCAGTCCCTGCGGGTCACGATGTTGCCCGGCGGCGTGCCGACAGGCGCCGTCATCGCTGAAAACTACCTCGAAGCAGAAGATCTCACGGTCGTTGCCGCGGACTGCAAGTGGCACGTACAGCACATGGATCCTTGGGGCGTGGCCCATTGGAGCAACGGTCGTCAGCTCTTCGGTTACACCAATCAAGGCGGCTATGTGGAGTTGGAGCTGGACTGCTCCCGGGCGGGCCGGTATCTGTTGGACATTTCCTTCACCCGAGCGCCGGACTACGGCATCGTCGCCGTATCCTTGGACGGGGAAAAGATCGGCGAGACGTTTGACGGTTATCGCCAAGACGTTTCACCCTCCGGCCTAATTTCCTTTGGAGCGGTGGAGCTCGGCGAGGGCCGACATCGTCTGCGCTTCATGGCGGTTGACAAAAACCCCACGTCAACGGGGTATCTCATGGGTATTGATTATTTGACCCTACGTCTGGTCCGTTAAGCCCTGCATAGAGGTGAGACGATCTAAAGCGCCCGCCGCGTCCGCGGTGCGCGCCTTGTCCACGAGGCCGGTCAGGAACTTAAGCCAAACGACTTCTGCCGTTGGACAGACTGTTCCTGGGTTCTTTTTTACGAGGAGGCTGATCATGTTTCGCAAATGGTATCGCACATGTGTTACGTCTCGCAGCCAAGAGCAGCGCGGGACCAAGCGCCGATCCGGAGCTTCAGCGTGGCCCGGCTGCCAGGTCGGCCGGCGGTGGTCATTGCTCCGCCTTGAAGAATTCGAGCCGCGCGTTACGCCGTCCTGCAGTATCAGCGTCGCGAGCCAGATGCTGACGGTCAACTGCGACAGCACCGTAAACACCGTTAACGTGGACGATAACGGTGTAAACACGAACGTGAATGGCGTCATTGTTTCTGATCCCACCTTCAACATGATGCAAATCAACATCGGGACAGGCGGGGGCACGGTCAACTTGCTCCAAACCACCCGGCCGGGAAACATTAGCGAGGTCGGCGGCGGCAACGTGAGCGTCAACATCAGTCCGACGATCCATAACCTGGACTCCATCGCGGGCGTGAACATTACCGGCGGCTCGGGCACTGATACCTTGGTCGTCAACGACGAGGCGCAGCCCAACCCCCGGACTTACACGATGACCGCGACGTCCATCTCCCGGTTCAATCCCATCAATTTTGGCACACTGATGAACTTCGTAACCCTCAACGGCGGCAGTGGGGCGAATACCTACAACATCACCGGCACTGGTGGCATCAATCTAACCACACTGAATACGGGGAGCGGCAACGACACGATCAATGTGGAGGATACCAACATTGGCCGGCCCTTGTCGGTGAACGAATCCGGTAGCGGCAACGATACCGTCAATGTCAGTCCGTCGGCTCGGAACCTCAATAATGTCCAGGGCAACGTCACCATCACTGGCAACGCCGGTTTCGATAGGCTGTTCGTTGACGACGAGAACATCTCCACAGCCCGCTCCTACACGGTGACCGCGACCTCGATTTCCCGAACGAGTTCGGGCACGATCACCTTCGGCACACTCATGAACCTTGTCGAGCTCAACGGAGGCAGCGGCGCGAACACCTACAGCATCACCGGTACCGGGGGCCTCAATGAAACCAAACTCAACACCGGCGGCGGCAATGACATCGTTAACCTCGAGCACACCACACGTGACCTGGTGATCAGTGAACAAGGCTCGGGCAATGACACCGTCAACGTCAGTCCGGCGGCCCGGCTCCTCAACACGATCCAGGGCGCGGTCGGCATCGAGGGCAACGCCGGCCACGACGTCCTTATTGTCAACGACCAAAACGATAACGTCGGGTTGACGTACACCTTTTCGGTCAGTACGGTCGCCGAGACCGGCTCAGCCACGATTGCCTTCACCAGCACCATCGACGACGTGACCTTCAACGGCGGCAATGGAGATGACACTTACAACCTGATCGGCACGCCGGGTTTCCAGACGTGTCTCTTGAACGCCGGGGCTACGAACGGCCACCATGACGTGTTCAACATCGGGCACAACGCGACTCCCTTGACCATTCAACTTGGCGGCCGACCAGACACCGTCAACGTCAGCTCATCGGACCACAACCTCAACGCCATCCTGTCCACGGTCACGATCAACGGCCACGCCAGCCTCGGTATTGACCGACTCAACATCGATGACCAGGCGAATACCAGCTCCGGACTGACCTACACACTGGCGAGCAACCAGGTACGGCGCATGGGGAGCAGCGCGATCATTTCCTACAATGCCGGCCTTGGCCTGGTGACGGTCAACGCCGCCACCGAGACCGGCGGCAACACTTATAACGTCACCGGTACTGATGCCGGCAGCGACACGATTCTGAATCTGAACAATGGCAGCTCCAGCGGACACGACGTCGTCAATGTCCAGGCCACGAATGGCCCATTGACCGTCAACGGACCCACTCTCGGCGAAACGGTCAACGTCGGGAACGCTGGCAGCGTGCAGGCGATTGTGGGACAGGTATTCCTTAGCCGGGCCGCCAGCCTGGTCGTGAACGGCGGCGCGGACAGTCCCCCGCAGACGGTAAGGATGGGTACGAGCGTCGGCAACGGGATCATCTCCGGCCTGGCGCCGGCCCTCATCGAATACGACGACATCGTCCTGGGCGGGGTCACGGTAAACACCGGCCTCGGCGACACCATTAACGTGCAAGCGACCGTCGCTCACGGCTTGACGATGGTCAACAGCGGCGGCAACGCCACCTTCAATGTCGGCGACGCCATCAACACGCTCAACGAGATCCTCGGCCCACTCAATGTGAATGGCGGCGCGGCCGGAATCGCTACGCTGAACATCAACGACCAGGGGAGCACCGTCCCACACCACTATTCTGTCACAAGCCATTTCGTGACGCGCTCTCCCGGGGGACCAACCATCGGCTTTTCCAATATCGGAACGTTGATCCTCCACGCCGGCGCTCACTTCGGCCCGGGCCCCGACACCAACGTCATCGACGTGCTGAGCACCAGCGCCGGTACTGCCGTGGAAGTCGATGTGGGTGGCGGCACCACCGTCAATGTCGGCAACGACCAGGACGGCCTCGATCAGCTGCAGGGGCCGCTCACCGTCGCCGGCGACGGCACCGTCGCGCTCAACATCAATGACCAGATGACGGCTGCTGGCCAGGAATACGGCCTCTTGCAAAAGGAACTGGACCGCTCCAACGCCGCGCCGATTGCCTTCACCAACGTCCAGGATGAGGTGCTCAACGCCGGCGGCAAGAGCAACCTCTTCGATGTTGATGGCATCGCCCCGGGCACTCCGGCCACGCTACATGCCGGCAAGGGCGGCGACCTGGTTCGCATGCGCCGGCATGACCTCATCCAGGACGCGTTGACGCTCAACGGCCAGGGCAACACCGCCATCGGCTACGTCGCTTACACCACGGATGTCTTTGTTGATCTCCAGCTCGGCGTTGCGACCGATATCGCCGGCTTCAGCGGCCTGAGCCGGATCACCGGCGGCGGCGGCAACAACATCCTCGTCGGCGACGGCAACGAGGACATCCTCGGCGGCAGCGGCCGCAACCTGATTATCAGCGGCGGCGGAACCGGCCACATCACCGGCGGCGGCCAGGGCGACATCCTCATCGGCGGCGTCACCGCTTACGACCAGGATTTCAACTCGCTCCAGGCCATCCTCACCTACTGGACCAGCTCCGGCGATGACTACGCGACGCGCGTGCGTAATCTTCGCGCGGGCAACGGCGTCCCCCAGCTCGAGGCCCAGATCACGGTGTTCGATGGCGGCGCGGCGAACCCCCTCACCGGCAATGGCAACAAGGCCCTCGGCATTCTCAACCTGTTCTACGTCACGGAAGCCGGCACCGTCACCGACCAGCAGCCCAGCGAAGTCGTGGTCGACATCGATGGCGGCTTTGGGCCTCGGGGTGGCGTAGGCAACCGCCATCCAGCACGCCTCACCCCAAGCGCTGCGCAAAGCCCGCCGGAGCGCGGCCCGCAAACCACACCCCAAAATCTTCAACCGCGGGAGGCGCTGCCGCCTTCCATCTCTGCGGTGGATCGGTTGTTCGCTGCGACTCCGACGGCAAAAGAGCGGATCGCGGTACTTCGCGCCCATCACGACGGCGGGGAGTGGGGAAGCGACTTACTCCGGGGCTGGGCGGGGCTCCACAGCCCAAGCCCGTAGCTCGGCTCCTCGCTGCCAGGGGTATGCCATTTTTTCATACGAAAGGAGGTAGCCAGAACAATCTGCAAAACGAAGTCAATGGAGAAGAGGCTGTGAGTTCAAAACAGGCCGGTAGGGACCGGCCGCTATTCGGAGAACCACCAGACTTAAAAGGAGATGGACTATGCGACTACTGACTTGTCTGTTATCGACGTTAGCGCTCGGGTTGGGAACGCCGGCCCTGGCCGATTATTTTCACTTCACCACGGGGGACCCGGATCACCGGATCGGTGCCGGAATCCGCCTGGCAACCGCGAGCCAGGTCGAAATCGAGGCCGGCGATGACTTTGTCCTCGACCGCGAGACGCTGATCTGGCATGCCAGCATTACCGGCCTGCTGCCGCCCAACGTGCCGCTGTCGGACGTCCAGGATGTCTCGATCGAGATATACCGGGTGTTCCCCAGAGACTCGGATCCTGCGCGGAAGATCCAGGTGCCCACCCGGACCAACTCGCCGTCGGACGACGCCTTCGATGAGCGTCAGAGTTTCGAATTCGAGCTGTTCTTCGAGGTCACGCTGATCGATCCGGCCTCTGGCGCTGCCAACTCCGTGGTGGAGGGCATCTTCCCGCTGCCGGATCAGACGACGGGGGGCGAAGGCCCGGTCGCGGGGCAGGAAGTGCAGATTGATGCCTACTTCCTCTTCCCGTTTAACCTGCCCGCCGACCATTACTTCTTCGTCCCGCAAGTGGGGCTGGCAAGCGGCGGCACCTTCCTTTGGCTATCAGCGCCGCACCCGCAGTTCACGGGGGACTTGCAAATGTGGATCCGCAACAGTAACCTCGACCCGGATTGGCTCCGGGTTGGCACGGACATCGTCGGCGGCGTCACTCCGCCGACTTTCAACGGCACCTTTACGCTGGAGGGCCAAACCATCCCGTAGCGAACTTGCGGGCGCTCGGGAAAAATTGGGGAAAAAATGGTGCCAGTTCAGGAACTGGCACCATTTTTTCACAGGTATAGTGAAGACTTCGGCCGACAAATCAACGTAAGTCCTGCGTTTCTTCATACTGTCATTTGCCCTGCGGCTTCCGCAAAGCGTCGAGCGCTGGGTAATTGGCCACCATTTTTTCCGCATCCGCAAAGCCCGCCGGCTTTAATGGGAAGGGAACGGGCGCAGCCGGTTTCTCGGATGTTTTCCGAAAATGTTCCTGGACTTTGGGTTCACCACACATGCCGAAAGAAACAATTTTCTTCTTGCTCGACAGATCCTTCAGTTTGGCCCATTCCTTGCGGCATTCCTCTTCTTTGCCGGCCGGGGCCTGATAATACAAGTAGCCTTGCACCGGAGCCCCGTACGTGCTCTTCGTACTATTCAGGAACGTGAAGCTACCGATAATCTGGATCCTTGTGGCTTCCTCCGGATTTGGCTCCAAAACTATCTTTTCAATGGTCATGCACACCGGCGGAGGACCGCCGGCCCTCCCTTCGCCACAAAGTGCCAAGACAAACAGGAATGCGCCTGCCAACGTAATCGATTTCATCATTCGAACCTCCAACAAAAGAAAACACGCTGTCCCTGTCGGGATGCACCAACGCAGTGCACCCGATGTTATCCGCCATCCCTATTTAGAAAAGCGTTAGCGGCGGCCGAAACATGACAACAATTCCGAACGTTGCTTGACCCGGATTTCCCAAATGACTCTGTCGTTTCGGCATGGCGTTTGCGCCTATTCCCGGAAAACCCAGCGTTTCCGACGACTTCCTGCCGAAACGACAGAGGAACCCA